>ENA-UOTX01000159-UOTX01000159.1-compost-metagenome-genome-assembly--contig:-NODE-159-length-75543-cov-9.885048_pt1 | contig 75543 bp, 58 predicted proteins | sample MGYA00238143_ERZ746982 | MGnify/ENA primary metagenome ERZ746982 (study PRJEB28758, sample SAMN06268862) | compost metagenome | isolation source: single cell | place: USA: California, Emeryville, Joint... | reverse complement strand
AAATAGCTCCTGTATGAAGAGAGTTGCTGCGCTATCAAAGTCTTTGTCCACAAGGTCTTTGGTTGGGTCAAGAATTCTTATCAAGTGCTTTTCATGTATTGAATTTCGAGCTTCAGCCTCAAATACTCGATAAGAGTCTGCTTCTTCATGGAGTTTAAAGTTCTCATACAGAAAATCCGTCTTGGGAGGGACGGAAAATGTCTTTTCGTGCTCTCTTCGAAGCACCATTTCGTTTCTTACTCTTTGCTTTGAGAATTAAGTAGAATAAATTATAGTGTATTAATCGGGCTAGACTCACTTAATTATCTCAAAGCTACCTTGTATAATAGTATTTAATAAAATCCGCTAGAATCTCAAGAGGACTAGAGATTGAATGGCCACAGAAATAAACTCTGGCAGAGAGGATGAATACCCATAATCGGAATCATCATCATATCACTATATCTAACGATCTATACCGTACAACTGCCAATAAAACGGAACTGGAAAACAAACATTGCTGCTATTTTGGCAATTCTCCCAGTTAGAGCAGCATCAATCTCCCAACTTTTAATATTTCTTGATGGTTTTCTATAAATGTTTTACAAAACGAATATGAATGTATGTATTTACTTTTCTGATATATTGAGAATTGATTTAAAGCCGAGAAATTCGGAGCATTAACTAATTCAATTCCTGCTCAAATATCAATTAGAATTCGAAGCCATCTTGCTTGTTTTCCCTTTGCACCAATTCCGGTGGCTGATAAATCGAGATCTGTAAGGTTGGTCCAAGTGGTATTCTTGCTGATAGCGCTTGCTCCTTCTGCATGGATATGGTTTATGTTTACATGAAAAGTGGTAAGTTAGTCCAAATGTTGTTCTTGCTGAGTGCACAAGCTCCTTCATTACAGACTCGTCACTGGTTCAAATTGAGAGTGGTGACCGCTATCATAATCATACAAAACACGGGAAAATTCTGAAAGTTTATTTAATCATAGAGCAACATGTAATAACACAATTTTCGAATGCAAGCGACCCAATCTCAATGGATGATTCGGTATGATCTGCCTCAAGAAATTCTTGAAGATCTCTTTCCAGAGGTCCAATTTCCTCTCAAATCATCAACTTAACGAGAACTTCTGAATCTAAAGAAGATGAAGATGGAGGCGTGCTGTCTGACGTGAGAGACTTTGAAATTTTGAGCTATAGTAACATAATCCAAGAGTTCATTATGATTTTTTGTATTTTTGAAGAAATTCGCATCGAAATGGCTCTAAATACTATTCAGCAATGCGATGTTCACTCTCGGCTAGCGTGCTTTTGGTGAGTTGAATTTTTGTCAATATGTATTTGTGCTAATAAAATTTATCCGTTCTTTCACTTGAATTTATTACAATGCTTATTAATTCCATTAGACACACCCAAATACTTCCCAGATTTCTCGTGAGTTTATATCTGTCATCTTCCACCTAGGCATTAGTATTTCTTGAGTCATCCATCCAACTATTTCGGCTTTTTTGGTATAATCACAAAGAGTTGCTTCCTGCTGGTTTAAATCACTCAACTTTAATACAGTCCTTAACAACTTTTCCTCATACCAATGTTGATGTAGCCTCGATTTGCATTAATCTTTTGAATTTTCTTCCTTTGAAGAGGGTTACTATAATTCTACTATCATTCTGAGACCCAGCATTAATATTCTGGTATTAGGAAAATAAAACATTTAAGCTCCAACAATTGACACGAATTGTTAGCTTTTTTCGATAAATTCATTGATCTCACAATGTATCATCAGCTGATTAGTCGATGAAAACCAAAATCACATCGACAGCCGGATGAAGGGCTTGATTCTTTGATTGCAATCAAAAATCACAACACGAACTATGATATGGAATACTATTACTACCTCAAAGTACCTATCTTTCTCTCGAAATTCTTATGTTAAAGTGAATACTCTCTTAGAATAACTTTTGGATAAAAATTGTTTGCTCAAAGAAATAAGCACGGAACTTTAATTTTTCTATTTAAATTCAGTTTCTTTGTGAACGGAATGGAAGTGTTTTTTCAAAAAAAAAAAGAGAAAAAAACAAAGATAAGTGCCTACGAACCGTTTTCCGAACCTCAAACGAGAGTAAAATATGTACCGACTTATATATTAATGTTCTGGAGTTATTTTTCATCGATCGTGGCATTATTAATCTTAAATTCTTGAGGCTGATCCCTTATCCCTAAATAGTGTCCTAATATCTCAAAATAAAAGGCGATTATTTTTCTTGATTTAAGAAGGGGCACATACAACTTGAAAAGCGTGCTATAATAAAACTCCCGAAGCATCTCAAAATTTATTCAATATTAAATTTTGTTTCAAAATGAACCATCTCCAAAAAATCTCACGTCAAATCTTGAAAACTCTCTCTTACCATGATAGGAGAATTAATCCACTGGTTGCGCTCAATCTCTTTCCCATGTATGCTGGATCACATTCACCGTTGAAAGCGACACTACGAGAAGAAAATGATTTAATTCCTCGGAAAGCTACTTTCTATCAATTTGTAAGCTTCAATTTTAGCTTCATTCCAAAGGAGGGAGAAAATAGGGAATATGATCCTGAAATTGTGAAACACTTGATTCAAGAAGGGTATAACTTAAAACTCGGAGGAAAATCAGCAGAAGCACTCGACCGTTTTACACAGGCTTTGGAAATAGCAAGAAAATTGTACACGGGAAATCATCGACTCATCAAGATGTCTTTATATTATAAGGGTGGCGCATTGCTGAATGTTTCAAGACCTCAAGAGGCACTGGACCATTTGTTGGCAGCTCTTGAAATGAGTAAGAGCTTAGATAAAGAGAATAATACTGAACAAGCAGCATATTTGAGTGAAATAGCTCGCGTATTTCTGAGTCTCAACCGACCCGAAGAAGCCATCAAATATTTTAAAGAATCCCTCGATAGCTTTAGAAGAGGATACAAAGCGAATAATGCGTTCATTGAAAACACTTTATACAATATAGGTTTCACCTTATTGAGTCTTGGCAAGCCTCAAGAGGCTCTAGACCATTTGAAGGAAGCTCTGGAAATGAACAAAAGCTTGTCGAAAGAAGATGATGGGAATCGAGTAACCTATTTGAATGAAATTGGCCGTGCGTTCCATATCCTCGGACGACCACAAGAAGCACTTGACTATTTTAGGCAATCGCTGGAATTATGCAGGAAGCTATTTAAGGGGAATCATCGATTCTTAGAAACGGTTTTATCTAATATAGGCAGCTTATTGACAGACTTCAATAGACCACAAGAAGCTTTAGTTCACTATCAGGAAGCTCTGGAAGTGAATAAAAGTTTATTCAAATCGGAGAATCCAGATCAAGCTTTATATTCGTATCAAATAGGACATGCTCTCTCTCAGCTTGGAAGACCACAGGAAGCTCTCAATTATTTCCAACAAGCTCTTGCTATCCGAAAAAAGCTCTACCAAGGTGATCATGAGGAGCTCGTACAATCATTAACTGCAATTGCTGCTGCCTTAAAACAATTGGGAAGGACAGAAGAAAGGGTCGAGTATCTGATACAAGCGCTTGAAATGCAAAAAAGGATTACTCCAGATGATCCGAGAATAGCGGTGGCTATCATGAATAATATAGCCACTTGTTTACATCAACTAGGGAAATTACAGAGCTCTTATGATTATTTCAAGCAGATCTTAGAAATTCAACAAAGACTCTATCCAGAGGGGCATCCTGATATCTCAAACAGTTTGAGTAATATGGGCAATGTGATGTATTCTCTTGGAAAATTTCATGAAGCATATGATTTAGTGCAACATGCCCTTGAGATCCAGAAAAAGAGAATTCAAGGGCCTCACCCTGATCTCGCAAATGATATCGGCTTAAGGGGCGCTATCTTAATTGGACTGAAAAAATATGAAGAAGCTCTTGACTGTCTCAAGCAATCATATGAAATGAAACTGAAGTTATACCCTAAAGATCATCTTGAAATTGCCGATTCCTTGATTAAAATTGGTCAACTTCACTTTTTTTTGAAAAGATTCTCAGAAGCGAAAGAGTACTTCAAGCAATCTTTTGATATCTACATGAAACACGCAAATACCGGTCACCCTATGGTTCAAAGCATTGCACGCATATTAATTGAGACATCAGAACATCTTGGTGAAGCCGATGAAGCAAATAAATATCGTAACTACATCAAATAATTCTATTTATGAAATAAGAATTGCGATAAATGACTTTAATTTGACCAAGACTGCTATTCAGAAGCTTTGCCATAAAAAAGAGTTGTATTTCTCTATATCAGATTAAATTAAAACTCATTGTTGCCATGAGAATACTTCAAAGAAATAAAAAAAATAAATTGAAAACCTAGTTATTATCAAGTTTGGTAGCTTGCTGAATTGATAGTCGCAGTGGCAAACTTTGTTCCTGCCGTTAGAATCTGAGATTTGATACTTTTGCATCTACCAGCAAAATAGCACTTCGTTGCCAACTCCCATATTTTTCAAAGGGAGAAAGAAGAGTTTCGAACAATCCAGATCTAGCACAATCCAGCTAGCCACGCATGACAGCCAGAAAAGACCACCTTTAAGCCATCTCCCCAATACGGATAATGTAACCGCCATGGAGAGAAGAAAGCCTGCTATGATGACTATCACCTGTCCACGCTGTCATCCATCTTTTTTTGAAGAAGAGAACAGGTCTATTCATAGAAACACGAATAGAAACTTTTAGAATAGCTCATTAATAATGAACGGAGTATTATTAGCAGGGGATTTAGCAAATTCGGAAAAAATCCTTAACATTTGTAACTACAGCAACGTCGTGTTTATTACCTCTGACCTTTCCGATGATCACTGACGTTTACCTTGCTATATTATAATAAATTTTAAATTAGGGTTAAAACTCAACGACAAACTAAGCTTTTCTTTATTGTCCAGAATGAAATGAATCGATCAATAGATAATTTCTAATTTTCAGCTTTTTTAGATGATAATTGCATCAGTTTTGGTGCTAAATACCGCAATCATTCTACCATTTTTTGAGGGGGTTTGAAGTACTCCAACATAAAGACGCACCACAGCAATTGCTATCAATGAAACAATAAATTGCGTCAAAATTAGACCTCTTATATTGGAATCTGCAGCTGTGTCGGAAGTACATCTTCTCCTCCAATTTATGCAATTAATGCTTCTCTAAGCGCTTTCCTCTCATCACTGTACTCCTCCTTCTTTGGTAAATAATCAACAGTGTTTGGAACGACTAGAAGTTGGAAGTAGTATCTGTACTTCCCATATTCATTTAGCTGATAAATCACTTCCCATTTCATTCCACGTTGAATCCAATATTGTTCATTCTCCTTATTTGCAATTCTTGTCAGGATTTTCTTTGTAGCACACAAAAGAAATAGCAATAGTCCAATTGTTAAACCGAGACTGAAAACTTCTAAGGTTATATACAACCCCAGATATTCTTCATGTGAAGTTAGAGCAATTGGTGCAAATGAGCATATAAGGCATATACAAACTATGGCAATGAGTAGGATGATCACGAATTTGGTTTTGGAATAGAGCCTGCGCCAGAGATCATCGAACTCTTCTTGTGAAATTCTATTCTGTGCAGGAAGCGAGTAGAGTGAAGGTGGTTCGGCCTTGTAAGGAGCCTCAAATTTGAAACCTGTACTGACATATCGCTGTTCCATGGAGTATCACACAAAAAGGAGGTTAAACTTTATTTGGATTGATTACTGAATTAGATCGTAAATAAATTTTCATAAACCCCACCTGACTACTCATGCCATGGAGGGATCTAAAAATTTTCTCGAACCTGATAGTTTAAGGCTATAAATCCGTTGGAATTTTCCATCTTGCAATAAGATGTAATTCAAAACCTTTACATGAGATTCGCAAATTCTTAAGCCAAGAGATAGATTGATTCTAAAAAGATCGCTGAGAAATTCCAAAACTTTCGGCCAATATATATATATGAATAAAAGGTTCGGTTGTTTGATGAAACCCAAACTCTTTTAAAAATTGTGCAAGAAATTTTAATTGTTATGCTTATATAGTTTACTCATTGAATTCAGGCAATTAAAGCTTGTCGGATTGCGTTTTTCTCATCGCTTAACACTTCTTTTCTTGGTTCAAATGCAACAGTATTGGGAATAACCCAAAGTTGGAAGTAGTATCTTCCCTTGTCAGGATCCCGCTGATAGACTACTTTCCATTTCATTCCCCTGTGCATCCAATGCTGCTCACTTTCTTGTCTCGCAATGCTGTTCATAAGTTTCTGTGCTGCACAGAAAATAAATAGCACGAGCAGAAAAATTGAAATCATGCAGATTACTATGAACGCCATAGCCCAGCCTGCGGATTTTGTGCCCTCAGCTAAAGAGATGGCTCCAAGAGTGCCAAGAAACATCACAAGGATAGCAAGAATTGTCGTTACAATTCTGACGATGAGAGTTTTTGTATAGACCCGACCCCAGAGATCATCAAATTCTTCCTGAGAGATCCTGTTTTGTGCAGGAAGCGAGTAGAGTGAAGGTGGCTCACTGCTATCAGGGACTCGAAATTTGAAACCTGAATTAATGTACTGCTGCGCCATTGCGTTTGAATCACTCTTCTTGATTTTTATCGTAATTTAGTACAAATTAATGAATGTAAATGGGATTTTTACTGATAAGTCAGAATATTTTACATTTCTTTTGCATTTTCTTTTTCTCATCTGAAACTTTCTCTAGTAAATAAAATCCTTCCTAAAAGCGACAATGAACCTGTTCTAAGGGTTTTAGCATGGTTCGAATCTAGAAGTTAATAACAGATAATATGTGATAACTCAAATGCAATTATCTTCGTATCTGTTGTTCATAAACTGGAGGTAATAGAGGAATTGTCTGGGATATAACACGCTCCTTTTAATCACTCCAATTCTTCTGTTCGATGCGGACTCAGTAGAAATCCGACATAAAATTTCATTTGTCAGGACTCTCAAGACTAGAAATTATAAAAATACGTGCTTCCCAGTTAATCGATATCATTTAGCCAACGCCTTCTCTCTAATTTCGGAGAAATCTCTTCTCACTTGTGGTTGATTAGATAAACTCTTGTGGTCGATTAGGCATTAATCGGCCAATTGCTCAATTGAGGATCTTTCGAAGCAAGCTAATTGCTTGAACACTTTTTGAGACCAGAAAATTGTCCTACTACGAAGAAAGTATCTTGATTAGCTTTGGACTAATGCGAATTATTCCAGTCAGAACGAATTCTTGAATTACAAATAGCTCTTAATTAAAACAAGTTAACTTAGTATATTTAGCTTATGGCAACCAACGCCCACAAAAGTGAGCTGCAACTGCTTCACCCAGCATCAAATTATAGTCTGAAGGCTGCAAAAGTATGTACAGACAGATATGACAGTGCTACTTTGTCTTCAAAAGAAACATATTTCGACCAGGTACTCTCCAACCCGTTCAAAATAAGTGCGCTAACGAATTATTCAGCAATTCTCAAAGAGCACCATAGCGACGGAAGAGAAGCCACATGAAAATATTCTCGATGATTTGCTTCAGGAAACATTGAAAAACTTCTGTGAGATCCAAAAACTGCAGGAACAAGTTGAAAAAATCAAAAAAAGCAACACTCCCATGAAATACAGAATCCAATTCCTCGAATCAATTCAGTATGAGCAATCTTTTGAGGCTTTTGGGCTAATTATCTCTAATTTCAAAAGAAGCAAGCTTGTCCTGAAGACTAAGCAACTTTCTGCTGCATCTCAGAAACTAAAAGAGCAACTAATGCGATCAGAAAATATAGAATCATTTGAGTCTTTAATGGCAATACTAAATAAGTTCAAAGAGGGGCAGCCCGAGACAAAAGAAGGTACAAAATCCTAAATGGCTGATAGTAATGAGTATTTTGTGAAAAGAAACCAAAATCATGATAGTTGAGCCTCCTAAAGACGAGAAAAAGGACATTGAAACGAAAAAGCTATTAGAAATAGGGAAACTGGAGGAAAATTTCGCCTTGAAAAAGCACGAAAGAAATCAAATCATCATGGCTTACGAAAATTATTCTGATGATTTAGTGGGTTTCAGAGCTGTCCTCGAGGTAATTATCTCAGGTAAATTATTGAGCTAAGCATTGAGTAGGGAAAGAAAACTCAGGCCAAAGAACTTGATGTTTATGCTGAGAATTTGAAGGCAAAATTGACAAGTTTAAGCTCTTTTGGGCTCACCACTCCCAGAAATCTCCGTTACCATATGCGTACTGTTACAGACATCAACACTGTCAAGCAATTCGCGGATATGAACAATTCGAAGCTCCTTTCAACCAAAGCGAAGGATAATAATTCTAAAAAAGGGTTTGAGTCTTCAAGACTCCATCACTCGAGAGTCAACTCAAGTATTTTTGAGGATGTCGGCCAAACAATGAAATCTTTCTTGAGTAAAAACGTACTGAAGAGGGAAACTGTCAATAATAAAAATGTGCTTCCTGCAGAGCTATTACAAGCTCAGCCTATAGCAAGTACTTCACGAAAATTTTAGATACCTTGTTTGCAATGTATTTTAAAGAGTTGTTAAACTGATTTTAACCCAGTTTTGCTGTCTGAATAAGTTATCCATATTAAATTTGCTGCAGATACGTTGATTTATTGAAGTGGGTCTATAATCACGTATATATATCTATAAAACTTCATAATCAAATTACTCTAACTATGTCATATCGTTATGTTGAATCCGCATTTCATCCACTTGCAGCAAATTCAAATGGCTTTTTTTCTTTGAATACCAATTGGTGTAATGCTACTTGTACTCTAGAGGCCTCCAATGAAATTAATTATATCGGCCGTGAAATTTAGGTAAACCTTCACTTTTTTCAGTGTAAGAGTGCCTATGCCCTTATTAAGTATTGTTTATAGTTAGAAGTTTGTTTAATGAATATATGGTAGTACTTAATATATAACATGGAGTTTAACTTGTCATAGATCTTGTTTAATAATATCTTAATAACTTTGAGACTGACAAATTTGATAGGCAAAAACAACCAAAATAATTGATACAAAGTAGATTTGATTGACTCTGCTTTTTAGGTTAACTACATTACACAAAATTTTTTTTATTAAGCAGGTCTTCTCTAAGCCTCTGTCACTAAAAGCATACTTTCTTCGTATCCATATTGGAAGAAAATCTGCGCTTAGCCCTCTTAGAGTCGTCGACGGACCTACTCTTTTGATTATAGTTCTTTTTCGTCTTGCTTGCCACCTGCGGGACGATAGAGTTCAATCGTCCTCGTTTCTCAGAACGCGTGAATTGAAAAGGAATTATCAACACCTGCTCATTTTCATCATGGAACCAAGCAGAGAGGAGAGCTTCTCCAGGACTGGGTCTTTCTTTGAAGTTTTTCTTTAGTAAACTAGCGATGAGATCCTTAGCTTCTTTCGAGATTGTCTGCCAAAGGTTTTGATCGAAGTTATAGTCAACGTTCTTGATCCTCTCGATGGTTTCAGTCATACTAGTCATGATAGTCAGTAAGAAAAAGTTTAAAAATCAAGAGTTTTACAATTCAGATTGGAATGGATGCGATCCACTGAGCATAAAGTATAACGTGCAACCGATGCTCCACATATCGACGGCCTCTCTAAAATAAAAATATTAGAATTCGGTAGTGATCAGAAAAGTATACGTATAGGCTTGGTCAATGAGGATTTCGGGTGCCTTATAGAGGTAAGTGCCCGTGTCGGTCCACATTCTGTAGTTGGTCTTTTCGAGTGAGCTGTACTTTCTCTTTTCCTTAGAACCAATGAACTTGGACACATTGAAATCAACAATTTTGACTTCCGAATAATCTATGACAACAATTGGTTATTTTTTCCTCTTTGGAACGTAAGAGTTACCTGAAGAAGCGAGGATATTCTCTGGCTTTATATCCCTGTGGCAGATCCCGTTATAGTGTAAATAGTTGAGGCCATGTAAAATTTTCTTGCAGATTCCCATGGCACTCTTCTCTTGAAAAGGTCCTCTTTCCGCAACGAAACTGAGAAGATCTTGGCCTTTGATAAAGTCCATGGAAATGTACACCTTGTTCTCTTGCATGTCGATATAGAGGTCATGGACTTTGATCACACTGGGATGATTCAATTTTTGATGATTCTTGAACTCATTGGCGATCTTTTAAAAAATGTCAGTTATTACCTCAGACTGGAGAGTTCTAATTACCTGGATGAGGAGTTCTTGATCGCCTCTAAAGTTCACGATTTTCAGAGCTAGAGTTTGTTTGTCAGAAATTCTGATGCATTTTTTGACCAGTGCAGATGTCCCTTCGCCTAATTTTTCGAGAATTTCGAAATAGTCCGTGATCGGGCCAAAGAGCTTATGAATGTGCGGGTTATCATCGCAGAGGTCGTTCAGCTCGTCAAGGCTCATCACAGAGTACGATTTGAAGACTTTATGCTTTGGAAGCACGAAATCACCAGATCGTTGTGTCAAGATCAAGGAGGTCTCGCTGCGTTCAGAGTCAAGGCTTTCGCCGTCAAAGGTTTTTTGAGTGTGTTCCTAATACAGGAAAAGTTTAACAATTACTGATCACGACGAAAAAAATTGTTACATTTGAATTCTCTCCATTAGCCTTTGAGAGGTTGAGCATCGCTCCGAATGTTGGCTTCGAGTCCGTTGATTGGTCATTGAAGAACCCGACTAATTTCGATGGGAGAGATTAGTTTAGAGAAGAAGTGTAAGAATTACATTTAAAATCTTTTCGTAGGGTGTTGAGTCTCTCAGCCCTTGAACCAGCAGCTCGAAGCGGCGTTGCGTCCATGGATTTGGATCCGCAGCACAACTCTGGCGAGCTGGACTCAGAAGGGAGAGTTATCGGTGTACAAAGCGTGTGGTGATGAGCATGACCTTTGAAGAAAAGAAAAATTAGAGATTTCAAGTTAATAGGGACTAATACCGATATTGCTGCGGTTGTGAGTGTTCACGTGCAGCTCTTTAGGGATTTGGGTTCTCAGTTGGGTAGTGGTAGTAGTAGTATCGAAGTAAAACGCCATGAAACAAATTTTGTTTATAGGATTTGTTTTGGAGCGTTAATGTAGTAAAAGTATTTTGATTATAATTTTTGAGTGTATTATCAATTCAAACCACTCAGGTAAAGACAAAGTTTAAAATGATTGATTTCTGTTTCTGATCGATTTGATTTGGAGCGTTTTAATTTAGAGGTGTCAAAAAGATTACAATTAAATACCCCCTTTTATTATCTTTTATTACGAATAGCTCTAGCCGGTGAGATATGCTGATTATAAATTTAGAGTGATTCATGAAAGAATTCCTGTCTCTCCGCCTAAGGAAGCTAATTGAATACATTAAATCCCTCCCTGTAATTCATTAATGCTGTAATGTTTTCATGAACGTTTCATTGGATTTTCTCGAGTAGGTCCTTAGTCTGCTTCTGTTGCAGCATATATAAAACATCCTAAACTAATTACTTAGACTAACTTTTAGGTGGCATTTTCGAATAGAGAGGCATGGAAACTCGAAATTTGGCTTATTCTGTTTTAGATCATGAGTACTGGAAATAAGTAAGGGAGTTGAACCCAAGAAATGTATGCTAGTTGTACGCAAGCATGTGCTTATTGGACCTATCATGGAGAATTCCGGTTTTGGTCGTAAACTAAGAGGAAACCAAGCAAAGTAGGTGTTTTCTCATTTAAATTTTTAGACTCTTCAGAATATTTATATGCGTTGCATGAATTCTTTTTTTAACAAAAATCTTAAGAATGGAATGCAACTCTCCGAAATTAATTCAGTTAGAAGCAGATTATCTGAGTTTTACTCAATTAAATTCGTGGAAATTTCCTTTGAGTATTGCTCGTAAAACTCAGTAGCTACTGAGAACGTGGAAAAGTGGTTTATCTATTTGTTTTCTTGAATGAAAATTGGCTAGATATGCCGCTCTTGGCTACCTATGTTAGTTTTCGGCATCAGTTCGTCTTAGCATGATTCAGTGAACCAATGTAAATTAGAATACACAAACCAGAGAGATTAAGAGATACGGATCATCCGAATACAGTAATAATAAGAAATGCATGTTTAAACATAGCCTCTCATCTCCTTAATCGTTTTACCTCATAAAACTTCTACCTCTCAGACTATTGTAATCCAAGAGCAAATTCTATACAATACATGTCAGATTCATTGGATGTTGTTCCAAGAGCTGAATCATTTTATATTAGTCAAGTTCGAATAACCCAGAATTCCAATTTTACATCAGAAATGAAATGAATACTAACCTCCCTCTACAAATTCTCTGATTGTAGGTTAGAACTCAAGCAATGGCGGTACATCAAGCAATCAGGTGAGGTTCTTCGACTCTCAACTCTCCAGAAAATATGGATAATTCTTTAGCTCAAAAACTTCTTCTATTTTAAGGGTAGTCAGAAAAGGCTTGAGTACTTATTTAAGTACTTCACTAAGCAAGATTTAAAATCATCTTTCGAATAAAAAAATCCTGAATGCAACAAAGTGACTCAGAGAATACCCAAGGCCAGAACAAGGCAGTCATTGTTGGCGCCGGTCTCGTCGGCTGCTTGCTCGGCTTGTTCCTTGCTAAAAAGCATTCGCATCTCTTTCCCGACGGAATAGAGGTCTATGAAAGACGAGGAGATCCTCGCAAAGAGAAAGGCGGAGCTGGAAGATCGATCAACCTCGCTCTGTCCAACCGATCGTTCAAGTCCTTGGACAGTGTGGACCCAGAGCTCACCCAAGAGATCATCCGACACGGATGCAAAATGTTCGCAAGATACATTCACTCCAGAAATGCACCTTATCCTTGCGAATACCAGCCATACGGCCAGAAACACCAATATATCCTGAGCATCGACCGCCAGTGGCTGAATAACTTCCTTCTCTCAAAACTCGAAGAGAATCCTAACGTCAAGGTCTATTTCCAATACACAAAAGTGATTCAATCCACCCAGACTGAATTTTTCGGACCAACTGAGTTTACCAACCTTCAGTTCTTGGATGAGACCACTCAAAAGATTCACATTACGAGATGCAGGCTCGTTTTCGGGTGCGATGGCGCAAACAGCGCGCTGAGAACTTCTCTCGCGTCCCATCCTAAAACGAGAATGTGTTTCTCACAAACTATCATGCCGTACGCCTATAAAGAACTTAGAATCAATCCAGATCCTAAAACCGGAGACTTTGCTATGCGCTCAGACTGTTTCCATGTCTGGCCTCGCAATCGGTTTACTCTGATCGCTTTGGCGAATCCAACAAAAGACTTCACGGTCACATTCTTCAGTGACTTGAACAATAATAACACCAATGGAAATCCTTCCCATGGAGCCTTTTCAGAATTAGATACAGACGAAAAGGTTATTAACTTCTTCAAAACTGAGTTTGGAGACGCCTATGAATTAATGAAAGACAATTTGCTTCAGGACTGGAAGAAGAATCCTACATCCTCGCTGTTCCATGCGGAATGCAATCCATACTACCTTGAAGACAAAGTCGTCCTCTTGGGAGACGCGGCACACGCGATAGTCCCTTTCTATGGACAAGGCGCTAATTGCGGGCTAGAAGACTGTCGCATAATAAGCGAATTTCTTTCTGAGTTGAAGAGCTTGTCGGACAGAGCCCAGGTGAAAAAAGTTTTACAACAATACTCCGCGTTCCGAAAGCCTTCTTGCGACGCGATATCAGAGTTATCTCGAGAAAATTTCGAAGTCCTTGTGGCTAAGACGGCTTCAAAGTCATTTGTGATCCAAAAGAAATTTGGAATCTTTTTGAATCATCTCTTCCCAAATTGGTACAAACCAATTTACACCATGGTTACATTTTCACCAGATATATCCTATGCCGAGGCGCTGAGAAGACATCGAAATCAAGAGAAATGGACTAAACACATCATTTCCTTCGCGACGGTCTCCGTTGTCGCTTCAAGTTTATATTTCGGTGGTAAGTACCTCTTCAAAGAGAAAAAAATCTCTTGGATCAAAAAGATCTTATCAAATCGTTCATAGTAGAAATAAACTTCATCGAAAAAATTTGTTGCTGCGACCATTATATAAAGTAAATGGATAATATATAACCTTCTGCATAAGCATAAGTATGGATGATTGAAAATCTCATTGATTATTTAAGGAAAGGAGCCTTTAGATCTGAACTGAAGGGAATAACTTCAATTAGCTGAAAAAACATTTCGAATACATATTAACTAAACTAATTTACATTGATTTTCTCTTAGTTTCTTATAGAAAATACCAACTCACACTAGAGCTGAGAGAGACTTCGTCTGTGAGCCTTATATCAATGCAAACAGCTATTTCTTATGCTCAGATTAGGCTCAAACCTAAAGGAAAGACAGTTTGAATTATAGAGACGCATTAATCTCAGTTACATAATACTCATGATCGACTATTGTGAAATATATAATTATACAGATATGTCATACTGATATCTATGTGCATAATAGCTTGCAGATAACAAGCCCTGGGCTATGTTATGTGTAACGCAAGCTAAGATACAGATTTATAATTTCAAAAAATTATAGTATTTCAAAACCGCTTGGTCTCGGACTATGACAAAGTCCGATTATCGTTCAAGTTGAACGGCTCTTCTGTCGCTTGAGTGAACTCTACTCAAAGCTCCAGAGAGAGGTAAAAAAATTCTTGGTGAGAGATTTATTATTTCTCAGCATAACCAGCTTATGATAGCGTGGTTAACACATTTTTTGTTCTTCTTGCAAGGAGAGATGACTTTTCAAGTCTCAAAAGGCTTCCCAATCCAGATTCTTTCTGAATTTCTTTGGTTTTCGTTTGAGTTACATCGGATTGGCTAATTTTTTCCTTGTCAGTAACGACATCGGGCTTGATCTCGAGCTGTTTTTGCATTCTAGCAGCGCGCAAGGCGGAAAAATTCGAAATTTGAAGGAGATTGTTTAGTTTTCTGATCTCTCGGCGTGGAGATGGCGAAACGATGTACAAATCAACGGAATCGAGGAAGCTATCGGCTTGCTCGTAGATTTGCTCCCAGGAGGTCATAGAGGTCTTGGCTTCGGTGAATAAACGTTGTTCAGAGTTCATTTATCTAACTATTAAAACTATTTCATTCTAAAATTCTACCTTCGATTAAATAACCTGATTAGCTTTTAAAAGCGATTTGATTAAAACTCTTTTATTCTTCTTGCAGTTGTTTTTATTGGATATCCGTAAGTTTATAAATGAAATCCTTCTGAGGGGGTAATTGCTTGAACGCTTCGAAAAAATGAACAATTTCTCCAAAGTAAAAAGGTATTCTGTCATGTCTTCAACAGAGCGCATGGTCCTAAGAGATGAATGGAGACGTAATTGAAAAGATCGCGAGCAGTTTGAGCTCGCGGCATATTTAACAAAGCTAACGTAATACAATCAAATCACTGGAATTATTTACAAGGTACAAAAGGACTCGAACCGGTTTCATCGCTGGCTCAATTGATAAATCGAATAAGATAATAGAAATATCGTAAACCATTAATATTTAATTTAGACTCCTATAATGAAAAGCGACCCGAAAACCAAATTGCATTTCTATAGAATGCTATTCAATTTGCTCTTTTAGTTTCAAATACCATATCGCTAATAACTACGATTCTTTAAAAGCTGTCGTTAGATAGTGAACAGCTAAAAATAGTTTATGGTTTGCTTTTGAGGATCGTCAGCATCTATGGTTTTGAGGAGGAGGAGCGTGTTGGTAGATAAGATATCGCCTTGGCAGTTGGCAAGGTGCCTTGGAAAAATAATTTTTTGATAAAATACTTAAAATTTACGGAATCAGCTGACGTAATCTGAACAATTTTAATTCAAATGACGTGATAAAATTTTTTGAGCAAAGAGAGTTAGGATACTGCGGTTTCGGGCAGGGCTAAGCTATTTTCTTTTTCAAAAGAAGAGTCTTTTGGACTGTGATAAGACCAGCAAAGACTAATTAGGAAGCTCAGAGAAGGAGAGGAAGATTTATAGCAACTGTTGAAGTATCAATTTTAAAAAGTAGGAAGATCTTATTTGGCTGCTTCGCAGAGGAGATAGATCCTTCCACTATTTGATATTCAAAGGTATTTGCTCAAAAGGATCTATCTGTGCTAGGCCAGGTTTTTGCATATAATTGTGTGAAAAGTAGAAGTAAAAATTGGATAGATAGTTTGAGCCTCGAAAATAGCTCTTTTTGATACAGAGCATAAAACTCATGCTTTGGTTCTGACATTTTTTAGGGTAGACTATCTGAATATTTTAGACAAGGCAATGGAATTATCTAACCATATACTAAAAATGAAAAGATCCTCATAAATTATCCTTAACTTAATGTCCTCATTGCTTATAGAGAAGCTGACTGGCTTTTTCATTCTATAACTGCATGCAATTTGTAGCCAAAATGTGAAAGAGTGAAAAGCAATTTCTAATCGATTCAAAAAGCGTTATTCCATTCACACAAAAGAACGTGACAGATATAAATTCAATTAAGATGCTGATAGCGGAAATTAGGTGACTCTGAATGTATCCTAAATAGGTCGTTTCGAATTCCTGGTTTCAACTTTATCTTCTCCAATTCACTTGATTCAGCACTTCAATGAGAGGACCAAATAGAACAATAATTTTTCGAAAGAATTCCCTGCATATCATTAATGAAAGATAACCAGCCTCTGTCACTTTCTGAGTGGAAGAAAAAAACCAAAAAACGCTTTTTCTGTCACATTTACTCCTCCTAAATTCTTCAGTCATTGCACTCTTCTCTGACTGATACTGTCTTCAAGTCACTCATGGCCGCATCTAGCAAGCATACTCTCGTCTTTGTTATTCCAAGCAGTTGCTCTCCGCGATCATTATAGAAAATCATTACTCACAATTCCAAATCTAAGCGATTTTCTCTCAAGAATCCAACGCGAATGCAGAGAAACCCCGATTCCTTTGCAAGTCCCTTCTTTTTGCCTTTGTTACTCTCTCCCTTTTTTTTGGGATAGTTATAAAATTCTAATTTACACTCTGTTCAGGAAAAAAGTCCCAGAGTTTCCTTAATTTGATCGAATGCATATTGTGAGCAAAATCCAGTCGCGCAATCTTAAATAAATTTGTACTTATCAACTGCGACCCTCAGGAAAAATCTAAAACTCATGAAATCAAGCACCAGTACTTCTTCAAAGCTTCACGCAGCCACTCCAAGCAATTAACCATCACATTTATCACAACTAACCTTGCTTTGTCTCTTACCAATAGAGTCAGTTACTCAAAGTAAAGCACATGGGATCAATGATGCGACTAGTCCAAGATCAACTACGTCTCCTATGTCAAAATACTCGAATGGTAGCCCGTCTTTACGTACAGCTCCAACCAAAGCCGGCCCGGAATCTGTATGGCTCAAAAAGGAACTCTCCAAGCATGTAACTCACAAATTTAAGTTACATTCGCTCATTTTTTTGTTTTTAGTCTGCTAAAAAGAAAACCATTACCCTAACGCAATCAACTGAGGCTGACACACTTCCAGATAAGTCCCCTGAAAAGCGACAGCCGATTCACATCGTTCCAAAAGAGAAAAAAACACCACAGCTTCATTTCATCGTTGAATCTTTACAAAGGCAGTCAATTTTCCATAAGTTAACTGACATTGAGCTGTACAAATCTCTCTGACTTCGCAATATCCTCATAATCATTACAAAGGATGCTAGTTGCTGATAAAATGGGCTATGCTGAGGTGCATGATGCTGGAGCCTTTATATTTAACCAAGGGGAGCAAGCAGATTCATTCTACATCGTTGGTATACTGCTATGATTTTGATTCAATATGCTGAATTTCAACACAAGAGAGCGGTTCGGTCTACCTCATTATTGATGGAAAAGTCAAGAAACAACTTCGAAGAGGAGAATGCTTTGGAGAGTTAGGCTTACTTTACGGAAACAGAAGAACCGGATCGATTGTGACGGCTGAGCCTAGTTCGTTTTGGGTTATAGAACGAACGGCGTTCCAAAAAATTCATGAGGAAATTAAGGCGAGAAGCTTCGAAGACATTTCTAACTTTATCCAAGACCTCAAAATATTCAGTACCCAGCCCCTCTTTAATAACCAATCATTTACACTGCTATAGGTTTTTTGACTCCTCAGGACGTTGAAGAGCTAGCTAAAAACGCTGCGATCGAAATGCACATTCCAGGAAAATCTAATATCATCACAGCTGGAGATATTCCTACTTCTTTCCATATAGTGAAACAAGGGGTTGCTGTGATGTCTAGTGCGACGCATGATATAAGGAAGCTTTATCCTGGTGACTTCTTCGGCGAGTTGGATCTCGGCATTGGTGCCGTTAGAAAGTACACAGTCAGAGCGGTAGAAGAAACAGTAATTATTCCCTTGCGATGTTGAGTTAAGCAGCCGTTATTATTCCTATAGTGTTATTGCATAGCTATAGCAAGTGATAAATTCAGAGCTATTATCGGAGGTAACTTGATGACGCTGATTTACCACAACATGGTGAAAGCGGCTATTTGGCAGAGTAAGGCATTCGGACCTCTCACCCCCGAGCAAGTGGATCTGATCTGCGACGCAATGGAAATACAATGCTATGAAGACGGAGAAACCGTATACAAAAAAGAAGACCTGGAAGGAACTGAAATTGTCGTTGTGCTTGAGGGTCGGCTTGTTAAGGTAAGCTTCTTTTCTTTGAAGCCACTGTGTGTGCTAATAGGACCATATGTTCAATAGCAAAATGGTTTTACAGTGGCTTATCCAGGAGAGCTTTACGGCGATTCGTTTGCTCATTCTGACTCAGCGATTTCATAGTTAAGCAACACTCATTTCTTCTTAGCTAATCTGTCGAATAAATCAGTCACAAAGATAATATTAATATGGATGAAAACGGTAAGCTCAGCAAAATCGACACGAAGCAACTCTACAAAATACTTGGAGGAGACTACGATATACTAACCATGGCAAAGGCGAAAGATTCTAATGAGGTACCTGCGAATTATCTGCCAATTTATTGAGATTTTTCCGACTTTCCTTTTTAGAAACAACTACTGACTGCAATGAAACAGCATCAAAATTCGATAAATCTAAACACGCTTAAACTGAAGGACCTCTATGCTTATAAATTTGTGGGTAGAGGTCGATATGGTCCCTCTATGATAGTATGTGCGGAAAATGATCACAAAATATTGGTCCTTAAAGCCACCACAAAGAAAAAGTTGCCTGATCATCGTCTTCGTGACTTAGCCGAGGTATCAACGTCTTACCATTGCATTAGGACTTACCTAATCTATCCTTAGTTCTTGAAGGTGACTACTGTATTGACGCATACGCCTTTTACTGCCACTGTCTTGAGACTCTTTGAAGATACTCATCATTTTTACCTCCTGCAAGAATTTGTTGAGGGTCTAATGCTTTCAGAAGTCTGTCAAGAACTCGGACTCTTGAAAAGCTCTCAAGCTCGATTTTACGTTGCTTCGATGATTCTTGCACTCGAATATATGCATTCACATGATATGGCTCATCGTGATGTAAAGCTAGAGAATATGATTATCGACGAGATGGTACGTCACTCTCTATCAATTTGGTTTAATAGTTTTCCATGTGATGATAGGGATATTTCAAATTAATTGATTTTTCAAGCGCAAAGCTGATGCCCACATCACCGGAAGGAAAGCCATATAGAACATATACACTCATCAGCAGCCCGTTCTATACGCCGCCTGAAGCGCTGATGGGCAGAGGGTACACTAAGAAAGGTGATTTCTGGCAAGTAGGAGTGGGAATGTACAAAATGTTAACTGGAAAATACCCATTTGGGGACACAAGAGGATCACCGCAGGAAATTTTCGAAGATATTATCACAAAGCCTCTGATCATTCCATCGTATTTTGGAGACGACACGAAAGATCTACTCCACAAGCTACTGAGTCGAACGCCAGAAGTTCGTCTTGGGGAGTCGTTTGCTAAACTGAAAATGCATCCTTGGTTTGACGGTTTGGATTGGGTGAGTGATATGCTATTATTTGAGTTTGCTTAGCAATCGTTTTTGTAGGATAAATTAAACAATCATAAGCTGAAAGCTCCGTATAGACCTCTGATAGATTCGTTTATTACTCAGAAAGAATTTTGGTCCTATGAACTCAAGAAACAGACGATCAGCGATGCGATGAAGGTAAAAATATAAGTGAGATTGTTAATTAATTATTTCTGTTTGTTTAGAACTTTACCCTGCAAAAATAGGAAGCCAAATGAGTATTTATAATAGAAATTATCATTAATTTGTATTAAAGTATGGCGAAATTTTCATATATTTGCTAGTATTACATGATTCCCTAGTCATTTAACTAAATTTGGAAATGGATCATTTTCTTTAATGCAAATTTTCCTCAACAATTGTTTGAAAGTTTAATTCAATTAGATATTTCCATTAAAAAAAAAAACAAAAAAGAAAACAGCTTCAATTTAATTGGATTTCAATTCCTTTGCCTCACTAGAAGACATTTTTTATAAATAACAATGTCTATACTATAGTCTTTCTGTTTCAATTCTCTACTCTCTTGCTTAATTTTAAAGTTCTTGCTTGTTTAGCAGCATATATACATATATAAACAATTTCATTTCATTTTTTGCGTCTCCGTTTCATGTTGAATAAATAAAAAACGTCTTCTGTCATTCATTTTATCATTTTATATGCATTATCTACACAATTCCATAAGGACGATTTTTCTAGAAATACGATTCATCACATACTGAATCAATTTATGAAGACAGGATCAATTTCGCTCTTAAGGAGCTTACTTTAACTGTAATCAGGTCAGATAACCTCTCCTTCGAGTACCGTTTGACATTTTTGAAGTACTCGCTCTCACTCCAGTTCACACTCCCTGACAAATTCTTATTCGCAAACTCATCGACTCCAGCAACATCAAGAATCTCGTTTGCGTGGAGCAGAATCCTCAGCGACTCTTGGTCATCAAATCGCTTTTTAATGCTTTCATGAGCCTTGAATTTCAACTCTTCCGCATACGCGACGAGCTGCTTGCAGTACACCAGAAGATCGAGCTCATTGCTCTCCACCTCTTTCTTCACTGCTACCTTCACCGTGTGATCAATCGTTTCATTCTTTTCAACCACAGGTCCAACCGAGGCTCTCATTGCTCCATATAACGAAGCAGCTTCTTCGGCTTCTTCATTTAAAAAGCTTGAGAGAACCACATACTCATCAGTGCTTCTAAACATCTCCCAGTTCTCAAATTTTTTGTATTTCGAGTTCGAGTTATCAACCGCAATCTCTTGTAATAACGTCCTGAAGATATAATTCGCTCTCTTGGCGATCAAGAACAAGCAATGCTCTTTATTCTCAGGATTTTGAGCGAGGAATGATCTAAGCACGCTAGTTGCAAAAATCGCCTTGTTTCTCTCTAAAAGAATTGCCGAGAGTATGTCATCAAACACTACGTCCAGCCCTTGGTCGTTTGCTACTTCCACCGGCTTCTCGATGATAGTCGGAGTCGCAAATTGCTGAGTAGGGCTCTTGTTCTCGAGCAGCGGCTGTGGCGGGTTTTCTAAGACCTGGAAAACTGCGGTCGTGATGTTATATTGCTCTTTACTTTGTATTTTATAACTATTTGGATCAGGCTGTCTGTGCATATTGTTCTTCTGCTCAACTGGCGGAAAATTCGAAAAAGCGTTCAATAGCTTTGTGTTCTCAGAGAGAATCGCAAGATTATTGTTAGTACCGACTTTCGTATTGTTATTTGCCGTAGAAAAATTCTCCTTGATAATCTCGCGGCTATTTTCTTTATTGAGATGTGATTCGCCTCCTTTCGTTAAGAGAGCGAGGTTGGTCTCTTTGCTTTCGAGACTTGGCGACGGGCCTTGAGAAGGCAATTGTAAGTCATAATTCAGGAGACTTTGCCAATCGATTCTTTGCGCTGGGTCAATGGTAAGCAGTTTTTTCAGGAGAGTCTCAGTATTCGACGAAATCGGGTTCTTTTCCTTTGGAATCACCAACTTTCTTCTGTCAATCTTCTGAATCAGTCCTGCTAACGTCCTGTCTTCATAGGGACATACTCCGAAAAGGGTCTCATACAACACCACTCCAATCGACCAGATGTCGCTCTTTGTGTTGTAAGGATATCCTTTGAGAATTTCCGGAGCCATGTAGATCGGCGAGCCGACCATCGTGAGAGTCAACGCGCTTTGTGATTGCATTCTCTTGCAAAATCCGAAATCTGCGACCTTGAGAATCCCCTTTTGAAAGAGGATGTTTGTCGGTTTTAAGTCTCTGTGAAGGATATTTTCTTTATATAGAGCCCGGAAAGCAGACAGGAGCTGCTGGAACAAATACAAGGCCTCTTGTTCGGGGACTTTCCCTCGTCTGGTGATGACGTCTTCGAGAGTGCCATCGCCGCAGAATTCGTAAACAAGATACATATTGTTCGCTGTCTTTAGCATTTCGATGAAGCCGATCACGTTCGGATTTTTGATGCGACTGAGAATCCTGATTTCATTGGCTGTGAACTCTTCGAGTTTGGGAACTTGGTTGAATTTGGAGATAGGGATGACTTTAACAGCGTAGGTTTGATTAGTTTTGCGGTGGATAGCACGGTGGACTTTTCCGTACTGACCTGAACCGACGACTTCATAAAGAACGTAATCTTCAATGACTTTTTGCATGAGATGAAAGAGAGGTGTCAAGCGAATTAAGTATTTATGTTTTATCGAAAGAGTTGTTTTGATTAAATGTAGATAAACTGATATTTGAAAATTAACGTTCTAATGAATTATTTTTTTATTTGTAACTAGCCAGTTCGAAATCGATAATCAAATCTGACAAATTGATTTAAAACGAAGCTAACTAATAGGATGCGTTAGAAGAACAGTTTCAGTCCTTTCGATTGTTTCAACTTCTAAAGTCATATCTCTTCATGCTTTTTGAGGAATTCGCTGTGTTAGATATGTTCCTGTAACAAAACGAATCATTTTTCCAGATGGATGATCTTTGCTGTTCTATGGATTTTGTGTTGAGTTCTCTATTGAGATAGCTAGTTTGAGAGGTTTGTATCTCAGGACAATTAAAATGTGCGAGATTTACCATCTTAACAAAAAGAAATCATGAGTTTGGAGAAAATATAATGGAACTCAAAGATACGAATGTGTATATATAAAGTCAGGGACCCTTCTTAGTAGCATAAATAGGATGCTCATCATCAGACATTATTCACTTTATTAAAGACTAGTTCTCTGGAATTCCTATAAAAAATCGATAATTTCTTTGTAACAGCATTCATTCCAGCAGCAAAGGTTCATCAATAGCCTTCGTGTTACTTCTATCGTTCCGTTGTACAAAGATATTTTTTAACTTTTCCAATGGTTACAAGCTTTTTAGAGGTGAAAAGCTCTATTACAGCTAACTCGCTTATTGTCGAAATAAACAAAGAATTTGCTGATGACATATATTGGCATTTTATAAGTGCTAGCAAAAAGTCAATAGTAAAATGAGAAATCGAGCATACATAATGATAATTGAGGAGCAAAAAAAGGTATCGCTAAGAAGATTCAGAAAACCGAATGTTCTGAACCTTCATAATTTCTCCCTTGATTAATTGCTTGCACTTTAATCAAGCTTATGTCAAGTATTAATATGCGATCTATACATAAATAAGATCATAATCGATACTCCAAAAATTCAATGAAACCGGGAATTTTCAAAGTTGCGGACAAAAGCAAAAACGACGCCGAGAAAAGCTTCGCTGAAAAAATGGCCAGCGCCATGGACTCATCAAACCAAGACCCTTTAATTCCTTACCTTAGCGACGCGGACCATCTTTCAGCTCTTGGAAAGTATCATCTAATAAATTGTTCATTCGAAATATAACTTTCTTACCTCTTTTTCAGCTTCAACGCATCGTTTTTGGCAATGGGAAATGAATTCAATCCGGGCTTCCTCCCCCAAGCCGATTTTTCTGTTTTTCATCAGCAACAGTCCACACTTCAATCAGCGGCTTTCATAAAGCCACCAATAAGAGTAACTATGTTCAGAAAACTCGAATCCTAAGCTCTATTAGGGCGCCAGCTTGGACACTTGGGTGATGACTAACTTCAAAGAGACACAACCAACCAAAAAACCCGTTGAAGAGCAGAATACTAGCACTCGGACCAGATCAGGCAAAAAGCAAAAGACTGAGAACCCCTCGAAAATTGAGCGCGGCGAAGAAATCTCTGATGAGTGGAATCCTGCTGACTTCAAAGCGAATAGCAAGAATACCTATATAAACAAAATACAAAAGCTTGTTGAGGAGGTGGAGGTTCCTAAAGTTGTGAAGTAATGAACAAGCAAAAAAATTTCGTATTTTTATTGAAATTGTGTGTTAGAACCGTGAGTAACAAGTCAATTGAAAAGGACCTTCAAAACAATTTACCATTGAAGAGTGGAGATGGGAAATCAGGGATGAAAAAGGTTAAATCATGCGAGTTGTTTGTTTCAACGGAAGAAGGTAATTGAAAGATGCTTGAAACCACCGTTAACAACACCTATTTAGAAAAATTGCATTTAAAGCTTGCGAAGAATCGCGAGTCAGCACGAAATAGTCGAAAGAGAAAGAAGATTTACATAGACTTGCTTGAAAAGAAAGTAAATGAGCTGACACAGGAGCTTTTTGCTGCGAGGAAGCAGATTGAAGCAAATAATGCGACGCAAAATCAGGCGAATATCCAATCGAAATTAGTAATATTTTGTTTTTGAATTAGATAATAGCTGGGAAAATTTTAGGTGACTCAGATGCAGAATGGAAAGCAGCAATTGTTTGAAAGATTAGAGAAGCTGGTTCAAGCTGAAGCGGATGAATCAGAAATAAATATGCTGCTTGATTCGCTGCGAGTAACTCCGTTAGCAGTGACCATTCGCTGAATTAATGGCCTTTTATAGCTGAGGATGGGAGCAAGCGCCAATGATAGAATTCAGTTAGTGAATTACTTTTACAAGCAGGCAGTGGATCAAATCCTTCCAATTCATATGAAGTATTTGCTTTGGGCTGCCAGTGAAGGTACACAATTCATTTGGTGATGTGATTTAATAACCATTGACTGCAGGAAAGGATTTATTTAGTGATCAGATAAATCCTATAGTTACTAATACAGGAGATAATTCAGCAACGTACATCAAATCAGCTATTGCTTGGTTGAGCTTAAAATAGATTTACTTAGTGACTATTGGGCAGAGCTATTATTAAACTCGAAGCTGACTGACTCACAAAGGAAATATATTCTCAAGTATCGAAAGAAGCTCAACCAAGAAAAGCATCGAATCGAAGCGTAAATATTTAACTCATTTTGGTTTTCAACAGCTAATGATTCTTCAGCTTGATTCATAGTTTAAATCAAACTCGAAAGAATATTCTCAAACAATCTATGTCTCTTGAAAACGTTCTTGACGATCTTCGTAACTCTCTCAGCCCGGTTCAAGTGGCTCGTTTCCTTATTGCGCTGGATAAGGTAATTTAATGATATTATCAGTGGCATGAAAGTCTTATATTTTACACAGGAGAGATATAGAAAAGAATTCTCGGCAGAGAAGCTGTGGCAATTCCCTGGTACCAAGGAAGAGGAGCACGAGGATGAAGAGGATGACAGGTTACCTCAAAACTTGGAAAATTTTGAGGCGATGCTCGCTGAGCAAAACGGCAGCCTTCATAAGGTCTACTTCGAAAGGGGAAATATGGACATGGACTTTGATTTTTTCAAAAATGCGGAAGCGGATCCTCTTCGTAAAAAGATGGCGCTGCAGCATGAAGAAACCGATTAGTCAAGATCTTATTGAAAGTGGCTCTATCAGTTATAAAAGCCGTATTTTTTTCAAAGGAAATAATGCTCGATACAATTTAACCCCTCTCAACGATCCATTATATATATATCAATTTAAAGAGTATCTTATCTTTTTGAGTTTACTATGAATTTAATTGGGCCATTTAATGATCTATCAGCCACTGTATGGAGAGGATCTTCTCATCATAGTGAACTGCCGCAGTTATTATACTTGTTTTCGGAAAATATTCGCAAAATCTGAATGTGGATTCAAATTAATCTATTAAAAGTAGTCCCATTAAATTATAAGATTTTAAACGATTCGAAGCGGGTTTCTAAATTAAAAAAAAAGTGGCATTCACTTCAACTGGGAAAATAATAAACTTCTGTCGAATCAAGGAAAAAATTATCTTTAAGAAGACCCACCTTTTTTGTTCTACATTAAGGTAAAAGCTTCAAAGGAAAGAGTGGAGTTAGAGTTGATACTATTGCTCTCACTATTCATGTTCAATTTTTTCCAATTCATCTGTTTTGCTCGTGTAATTTACACAGATAACGAGTGAAATGATATTTTCGAATTCGATGGCTTGCGATGTTCTGACTTATCTTTGAGAACACATCGAAAAACAATGGTGAAAGAGAACCGGCCTGATAGATCCAATTTGCATAGTACGGAAGTCTTTTCATTGCTGTTCAACAGCTCCATTCAGCCAAAATCAAGGAGAAACAATTTTCACGTTGAGCGACACATTAAACCATTACTGAAAATTAATTTTTCATGTTTATTGAATTCTGGAGTTTTTACGCGATATAAGCCGTATATCGTGTCAATTTAGCCATTTTTTCGCACATCCTAGGGATTCTCGGCCGATAACCAAATCAAATAGGAGAGTTCGCTTCTTACTTGTCCTCATCTGTGATATATAATGCATAGCAGAGGTAAAAAGGGATTCTCTCCCAAAAGATTGTATTCAACCGAAATCTAGGAATCGTTTCGCAGTTTCTTTGTTTTATTTTTTTTTAACATCGCATCTTTCCTTATTTAATTCGCAGAAGGTTATTATGAGTTGAGTCCATATATCTGGGTTGCGCATTTTGATAGCATCTGGGCGTTTGTAAACACAATTCAATTTTTAAAAAAAATAAAGAACACACGCTTAAATCTGGATAATTCAATCAGCCAAAATGCAAGAGGACCTCACTGAAACTCGAGAAAAAACTTGTAACAATTTCGCAAAGCGAATCCTGGAAAAGCTACCCAGTACTCTGAGCTCCTATGATTCGTCTGTTCTTATCAAAAAAACATAGACTTGGATCAACAAAGAGCATTCGCAGAAGCAAAGAAATTCGAAGATAGAGCATTTAAAAGAGCCGAAGAAGAGTACGCCAAATCTCAGGTGAGTCCGAATTATTGGCTTGAATATTATATCCCGCAATCAACAGGCTACTGAAGGATTGAAGAGGCTCTACAGCAAGCAAGTGCTTGAGGAATACAAGATATTAAACCAAAAATTAGAGAAATTCCTAGCTGGGTAAGCAACTTCTGCAATAAAGCCATCATAACTTGCCTCTAGCAGCCAGGCGAAGCCTATTCCACATGAAACGCAGCAGCAGAAAGATATCACACAGACGAATGTTAGGACCCAGTCTCCGATGAACCGCCAATTTCAGCCAAGCAATCAGCAGAGAATTTATCCAAGTCAAAATTCAAATCCAAGCATTGGAGTAAGTACTTGAATTCTGCCGAGTTTTTCAACGAAAGGTGCCTTTTATTAGATGAGTGATCAGAATTTGCAGCAGCAGCATCAGCATCTCCAAAGCAAAAATCCCATGACTCAACAGAACAGTTTGAATCACTACTCCCAACCCGGTTTGAACCCACCGATCCAACCTGTGCAATCCTATTCTCTTGAGAGTAAATGACGTTTTTTAATTATTCGTCGCTAATATGGGAAATAAGAAATTTGCGATGCAATTGCTTCTCATGAACTGACTCCTTACATGAAAATGAAGTATGTGGAGGCTTTGAAGGCAAGAGGGGCACAAGGGCCTCCTGACATCAGAGAGATCGTCAAAATAGTAATTTGGTCATATTTATACACACAATAACCTTCTTCTCTCTTAGATCGAGCTCTGTGAAAAAAAGGATTACTCACAGCTTAAATCTATCAGCAATATACTTCCGAAGGTGCTGAAAATTCAAGAAGTCCTCGAAAAATATACACGAGATTATTACGAAAAATTAATCAAAGCAATTCAGCAACATCCGATGTTAAATGAGCTGATGGAGAACTTCAAGAAAAATGAAAAGTATCGAGGATACTTGGTTCTGGTAAAATTTACAATATGAAATTTTGTTTGCTTAAACGGTTTTTTTTTTTTGAAAAAAGATTGACTGTAAGCCCGACGATGAAAAGATACGCAAAGCTTTCCAGTTAAAAGAATTAAACAATCTTCTAAAGACTTTGCAAGTCTACCAAGACAAAGTCTCCCAAGTTCGTGCACCAAATCGACCAACTGATGGTAAATTTTCAATTTTACATGGAGTCTTTAAAAAAAAATATTTGTTTTGATAGCTGGAAGCAATAAGTACGCGAATCCTACGTCAAAGTTACAATCCCAAGATTTTAAGACACAAAGCACTCAAGGTGTCCCGTTTCATAACCCGACTCCAGTCACAAGCTTTGGAACAGACACAGCTCATGAGTACCATGAATACCAGGAGCCAACTACATATCGAAGAGAGGATCAATTGTAAATTAATCAGATATCAAAAAGTGATTTTAATGATAATTTAATGAAACTAGTCCAAATGTCCAACAAACCACTGCAGTACCTAAAATATCATCTCAGCAGTACCTCCACCCTGGAATACCGACAACAACCCAACAACAGTCTCCAAATCAGATGCAAAAACAAGCACCTTTAGTCCAGAAAGCATTTCCTCAAGGCACTATACACTCTGAGCCAGCGTATCCGACCTCCAGTCAAATAAGCAAAAACTTATCGCTAGGAAATGCCGGATACAACCTGCGACCGCGAGGTCAGCAGCAGCAACCACAGCAGCAAACCATTGTAAACCCAGTTTTGGATGAACGGCCAAAGTTCAATGGCGCTCTCTCAAATATGGGCCTAAAACAGCCCAAAGAAGATTTCTATCAACGTGAAGAACCAGCCAATAAATTTGAGACTGTCTGCCGCAATGCATTGAAGTTTTTGAGAGACCCTTACCATCCAGTCACTACACAGGTTATCGATGGAGCAACCAACTCAGACAAAATGGAGCTTGCTACACAGCGATCTGGATATCCGCTGACCATCACTCCGCAGTCTTCTCATCACACTTCTACAACCTACTTAAATGGTTCAACCATCGAAACTTTCGCTCCATCTCAGCAACCGTACACAGCTCATATGCTGCCAAAGCAGCAGCAACAGCAGCAATCATACCCTCGAACGTATAGCCAGCTCCAATATGCTAGGTCTCGAGATGCAATGAGTGATACGCCGAGTAATTACTACCCGTCCACAGAAAATTATGATGAGCAGTACTACCGAAGACAAGAGGAGCCGACTAAGAGGATAAAGCCTAATCCGCAGCCTCAAGATGAGAAAAACGCTATCGAGCAAATGAAGCAGGCCCTTCAAATGCAAATGATGGAGTTGAGAAAGCAGGGATATGGTTTCAAGCGCGAGCCGGAAGAAACTCCAGGATTTTATAATTTTTGTTTCTTCAAAAGTAAATAGTCCTTCAAAGCACTTATAACTCATCACAATGTTCTCTTTCTAGCCGCGAGGCCCGATTGGACAGTCAATATTCTAGTCCCTTTGCGAAACGAACCATTTCAGATAAGAATCAAAAGTAAATAATATTGAAATTCCTTGCATCACCTAAATTTTCCTTATATCTACAGCGAATCCAAATTTTACTCCTGATGAGTATTTGAAGGCTTGCCTTCAAGAACGTGACCTCGTAAAAGCAGTCAATGCTTACTTCTACCCTAAGTAAGGAGGAAAACGTCGGCCTCCCGTAACTTTCTCCTCATTTCAACTTGATATAAGTTGTTTTGAAGAAGGAGGAGTCACCTGACAAAAAAATAAACATACAAATTAATATCAGTTCTACAACAGGTAGCGTAATCATTATTTACTCTTTTAGGTCATTCAGACCGGGATACGATGCGCTCTTTTGTCATATGCTTGTATGTAAATAGATGGCATGCATTAATTTATGTTGATACTATAATCACTCATTGCGTTATCAAGTGTTTACAAATAAAGCACTCAAAAATTACCCCAAATCACTTCTTTAGTCCAATTCCACAAAAAATTTTCTGATGGTTTAAATGTTGAGTAAATGGAGTAGAGTCGTAGTAGTATAAGATCATGCTGTACAAGAAATGTTGTCTATTGGGTCGCTGAATCTCAAGAAGTAAGATAAATGGGATGTGGAAGAAGTTTCAATTGATAGTGATCAATCACAGCTAGAGGAAGATAGAGTAGCGGATTGTAATAAGCATAAGAGTGAGTTTACAGGTTTTGGAGCAAACTTCAAGGTCATTGAAAAAGGAGGTCTTATAACTCTTAAACACACAGTGCTCATTAATGTAACCTAGCACAAAAACTTAATAAATATTCAATCCCGTTTCATATGTTTTTTGGTAATGCTCTCTATTCTTTTTTTTGAAATTTCGTTATGATATAGCTCTCAACCTTAGCATCTTCTCGACCTTACCAGAAGTTTTAGTAGGCAGCATGACATTCTGGAATAATTAATGATTGGCATAAATATGCAATTATCTAGTAAAATGAGTATAGAATGGATAGACAATTAAATTCTGCAAATTGTTAATTGATTAATCTAAAGTTATGCCAAATGACACAATAATCTTCATTCATATACATTCGACAGTAATAACCAAGCTTATCAATCCTCTTCTCCCAAATATAATCAAACTACATTATATACCACTCATATCTCCATTAAGATAGCTGAGCAATATACGAACATGTAAAACGACATATCAGAGTTTGAGAGTGAAATACTAAATAGCTAGCTAATCACATTAGCTGATCTGTAACATTCGTTCTATTCAACTAGCAGCCCCTTATTTGGTAACCGGTTCGAAAAGTTTTCACTTTGAGCTCGCATTCTTCCTGGCATCTTGATCTCTGGGTTCTTTCCGAAGTGCGCCATTGCCTTTTTAAAACAGATAACCGCCTTATCATAATCTCCATTCGCCATGTGGCAATGCCCTTTCTTCGCATAGAGCCTCGAAGCAAAGTCTCTACCCATACTGAATTTCGACATTAACTTGAGCGCCTCATCACAAACTTTAATAGCAGCTTGAATAGCTTTCTTTTGCATCATTGCAGTATTTTTGTTGCTATCGCAATACAAGTAATCATGCCCTTTCTCGGAGACAGCTTTTTCGATGAATAATAACGCTCCATCGAACATGTCAGGATCCACGCTTGCTGACTTGGTCCTAGTCTGCAGAGGGCTCGATAAATCATAGAAGTTAATATCTTCTAGAAAATCTTGCGGATGTACCTGTTATGTATTAATGAGAATGAGTAGGACTAAATGCAATTTTTACCTGCTCCTTTTGGTCAGTGACATTTTTGCAGTCTGCTTCAGTCATCTGGTCTTTGTTAGCCAACTCTGCTGCCTTGGTTATAGCACATAGAGCTTCTTCAGGTTGATCGAGAAAGAGTTTGGCGAGAGCTTTTAGATAAAAAGCTGGAGCGTAAGAAGGGCTGAGTTTAAGCGCATTCTCAATTTCGTCAAGGGATTCTTGGTACTTCTGATTTTTTAGTAAAGCTGCTGCGAGATCGGTCAGAAGTTTAAAGTCTTTCGGATTTCGGTTGACTGCATCTCGTAACACTTGCGGCGAGTCAACAGGGCACCGTTCGTTAAAAGGTTCTGTGTTTTGGTTCAGCGGAGGAATGAATGAAGAGGCTAGGCTATTCATTTTTTTTGGTGTGTTGATTTTTATACTTCCTCAATTGAAAACGCTATGATTTAGAAACCATCCACTGATTCCAATCTCAAAAGAAGTCATAATTATTTAGCGAATGATTCGATTATTCGAATTATATGAAGAAGCTCCTGTTTGGGATTTTTTCTGGAATACTGAATTCGAATTAAAGGCGTAGTTCTCAAATTTTATTCGAATCGATGCTCTGAGAAATTGCAACCTCATCCCTATATGTATTGTGCTGCTACTCTTCAGAGGTCCTTTGCCGACGACGAAGCTTTATCCAATAGCGTTAAATTATTCCTGAAGATTTTATAGAAAATACTGTTCTGAAAGAAATGGTTTGCTAGGAAGCTAAATTTTTTTAGGTGATTTTTTTTTCCTCAGCGGAAAGAGTAGAACAATCTGTAATATTCCTCACTTGTTCTCTTGAAGGCGACATTTCACAATGATAATAATTTTCGTTGAGTAGGGAGTCTGAATGGAGTAGAATAATTTTGTAATAATAAAATTTAATATATCAAGAGGTCTGCCAGGCAGGAATTGCTTCCATTTGAACAGCACGTTATTATGAATAAAACCCAATTGGCTTTTCTACTGGATTTCAATTGTTCAAGAAAATTCTTAACTCAACACAACATTAGAGATTAATCAAGGATACTAATAGTAAATATGAGTTTTGAGAGAATATTCTTAGCTGTTTCTTCTTTGAGCCATCAGGGATAGATTCTCAACAGTGCAAGTCCGGGAAAAAATTTAATCTTATTTGTTAGAAGTTGGGATTTGTAATGGAAATATGAATCAAAACTAATCAAAAGAGGGGTAGAGAGTGAAAAAAAACCAATAAAAAAAACAAAAACTGAAATAAGTACTCATTATCAAATTTTAGCCTGATCATGTACTTTATATGTTTTGTATGGAATAAGATGTGTCCTATACTTGCATAAAGACCAGCTGGCATAAGCGGGAAATGAGGTCTATTCCTCATTCATGATGGTATCCTTAATTTAGTCTCGAGAAAAAAAATTTCACCTATGAAAATTCAATGAAGAGAGAGAGAAGAGTTAAAGAAAATCAAAAATAATATGCATTTTATGTTTGCCATTCTCTCATAAGCTATCATTACATCATTTCGTATGAGGAAATTTAGTTACAAAAAAGTGTTAATTATTATTAATATTATTCAAAATAGGTTCTGCTTCCTTTAGCATCGGGCTATCAGCTGACAATACTGACACTTCATCAGTTGTAATCGAAATATTTACCTGTTTTGGAGCTTTCATTCCCAGTAGTTCTCTCGCCCAATTAGAAATCTCGAACAATTTATCTCGATTCTCTGGTTTCATCCAGTCTTTAGCGTTTACAACTATTATTGATTTTCTCCAATAAGCCCAGATATCCTCAATAGAAGGTTCTTCTGGTAGTCCTTCCATCTTCAAAGACTGGCTAACTGGTTTGGGCGATCTCGACTGATCTCGGGCCTTCCCTTTGATCCAGCAACTCAAATCACGCAGCAGCCTCGCTAGTTGTATCAAGGTTATAATAAAACCAAGTACAGTCGCCGTGATAGAGCATCCAATAAATATTTTTGCAACAGATGTGCGTGAGTCGAGATTATCTGCAGATGAGACCATCCCTGCAAAGTAGACGTTACAGATACAACTAGCACAGATTAGGAGCTCGATTATGAGAGTTATCTGGGAGATGACTCGGCATCTCAACGGGCGGTAAAGGGCAAAATAAAGCAGAAAGATTGCGTTAATGACCAATATTAGGACTGTTTGAGCGTATGCAAGTCCATCAAAAACTGCCAAAACAAGTGAGATCAGTGAGGTCCTAAGAAAGAGGAAGGGGACGTAGAGTAATTGCAGCGAGGATTCATTGTTGCATTCAGATAGAAAGAGAATCCTCTGATTAACATCCGAAGCTCTTTCTTGCTTTTGATATTTATGCGAGTTGTTCTTCGCCTTCATTGCGCTTTTTGACAAAAGTACAATAACCACAAAATTTACAATGAAAAATAGAACCGAGCATAACATTGAGAGGCTGTTTATGTCTGATTTCTTTCTAGCGGAGGCCACAAACTCACTGATGCTATAGTACATCCCAACAAATTGAATGTATCCAAAATAGTTGAAAAGCAGATTCCAGTTCACCATCTTATCACAGAAATTGATAATCCGATAGACCTTTTTGAGCCTTCCTTGGAAAATTTTCATCTTCCTGCATACCTGACTTATCCAAAAAATAACAAAACTAATGAGCACAAAAGCCAGTCCAATTTCCAGCTCCTTTTCAAACTTTTCAATAAAAGGTCTGTGGATTGTCTCATCTAACAACCGGTTCTGAGGAGCAGATTCATACTCCCCAAAATGGTTGTCAAGGAGACTCGGAGCACCTGAATCAATCATCCCAGTCATTTGAAAAATCCTTTGGAAATTTGTCAATGTAACTAATGAAGTAGACGCTCCAGCCGATGCTGCTACTGCTCCAATCTGTAATACAAGCAATCCCTGCTCCATCCCATGTGCTATGCCACTAGTCTGCAAAGGCTCGTTCGTATTTGTTCCATTTGACGAGGGAATTTCTTTGACCGATATAGTGGTCTTCTTTTGAACAAGTTTAAACGGGTTATACATTTTTATGTTTTCATTCGTTGCAACCTTTATCCCTACTGACAGCGACGTCCCTTTCGGAATGTACTCGCTCGAATTGAGGGCAAGATACATCGATTTCGAGTCTCGAGAAGCAGTTTTAAACCCCGTGTCGTCAAGAGTGGTGTCACCCAGAGTAACTTCTAACTTTTGCATAGCATAATTCAGGAAAGCGCTCGAAGTCGCATTAAATTCCACGATGAAAGTAGAAGGAGAAGATGTCGTTTGCACAGTCATCTCCGCGTTTATCTGTTCCACGCAAGTAGGACTCGGAGTCTCTGGAGAAGCGTAGGCGTAATATCCGGTTGGACATTTAAGAAGACATCTGTTGGTAAACAAAAAGTGGTTCTCATAGCACGATGTGCATCCGTCAGCTCCCATTGAAACACATGTAAGGCAGCTAGAATGACAGTCAATACACTCCCCCAGGGTTTCGTTATAAAAAGTTGATGTAGGGCAACCTAAAAAGCACTCTCCCCGATAGAATCGTCTTGGATATTTGCATGTCAAACAGTCTGTGGAACTGAGCCCTTCACAAGTAGCACAGCTTGAGTGACATTTACTACATCCATTGCCTTCGTCGTTTGGATAGTATCCACTAGGACATTCATCCATATTTTCCCCATTTTCTGGATTTTCCTCTTCGCTTGGATTGCTTTTGCAGTTGTATCCTTTAAGGTAATAGTTCTCTGAGCAAGCGAAACAAATGCTAGAGCTGGAGCAATCCCGGCACTTTGAAGAGCATTCTAGAGAGGGGAAAAATTACGAAGGAGATAATAATTGTGATTTTACTCGAGCAAGAAGAATACTTTGGGTACATGGCAACTCCACATCTTGGATCTTCTCCCGCATATGTCGACAAACAAATTGGCTCCAGCGTTCCCAAGGTCAAAGGACAGGTTGAAGGTCGCTTGAGGGTTGTTGTGTTTGTATAAAATAGAAACTTTCTGACATGGCCGCAAAATGAATCTTCTTGATCCCCGAGGATGAGTGTAAGAGCGTCGGATTCGGACAGTTTAAATGGTTTTGCAGTCAAAACATTAGCGTATTCGTTCGAATCATAGAAGTAGAAGGTGCAAGTAACAGTATCATCACTATTAGCGGAGGAGCCTTGAGTATAATCTCCACAGAACATATTGATGTCGATCCACGATTCCGCTAAATACACCGTATTATTGACGAAATAATTAAAGAATTAAAATTACCTGAAAAAGTCTTGGTCATGACTGTTTTTTGTCCGAAGCTATCGATCAAAGTCGGAGAAAGAACTGATGGGCTGGAATAGTGAGCTCCGATTGCCAGTACGGTTTCGCCTGTGACATTTTTGAGTTGCCATAAAATCCAATCAGCATGGTCTGAAGAGTTACAACTGGCCGCATTCTGTTCAGCGAACTTCACGCTAATGCTTGTTCCGTAAGTGAATAAAGTCTCTTGCCAATTATAAAACCAAAATGGTCTCGATTTAATAAGCTGGTTGCCTTGAAACAATGCTCCATTGACAGTTGACGACTAATGAGAGAAAGTTAATTTTAATTAAATATAATGATAATTATTCTTATTACTGCGTCGAGAACACTGAAATAAGGCGCATACTCATTATTTATCCCTGTTGTTCAGTTAGTTCACTAGATTTTATTCAACGATTACCGAGAGCTCCATTGAGTATATTTCCGGAGCGATCTAATATCAGTCCGTTGTCTGTGCTGGTGTTAAATGTGTACAAAACGATAACATTGGCTATGGATTTGAAATAATAATAATTTAATGGTAGCAAATAAGAATTCAATTTACCTTGATGAAGTCCCAACCATTGATAGATAACCTTAGAATCTTCAAAGTACTGGGCCGTTACCATAGCTCCCGCGAAAGAAACGCAAGGGTACTTGCTCATTTTCGTCGTATCAAAGATGGCAAAACCAATCACAGCATTTGAATCAAAGGTCAGCGAATACTTCATAGTTGTAGATTTAAAGTATCTCCAATTCGCAGGTGAGCCATGAGCGACAGGGTCGTAAAATCCGTAAGACGTGCTTCCAAGCGTATTGTCGAACCATACGGATGAATAGAAGAAATACCAAGTATTTAATTGGAAGGAGTACTAACAAACAATGTAAGTGTTGAAACGCTTAGCAATTTACTGAAGTATTCGCTGTATATTCTTTTCGAGGAGTTGGGTCAATACTATATTGGATTCTCTGAGAACCCATGAGGGTCTGGCCTCGATCGATATACAACGATTGGTATCGAAAATTACTTGACAGTTGTTGATTGCTTGAGCTTCTAGAGTTACAAAATAACAAAATTATTCGCTCCTTGTATCATTTTCTGGCTTACTTTCTCCCTAATAAGAAGATGTTCACCAAGGTATCACTAATAGGACTTGAAAATTTTGCCCAGACTCCGATTGTGCTTTGAGAGCCTCCAAAATCTAGGTAATGTTTACAATTATTAAGCCGAAAATAGACGAGGATATGTACATCCGTCGAGGTTCACTGCTGGATAAATGATTTGACATTTTGAGGTAGAAGGGCTGTTGCCTGGACATGATTTGCAGGAATAACTGTTGATGAGGGAATGGTAATGCGGTTGAGCTGTGATAAGCAGTGTGAGTCACGTGTACATATTTAAAGGCTCAGGATACCTGAAACGGAGCTCAGCAGAGCAGCTGTAATAATGAGGAGAAGATTGAAAATTTTTGTTCTCATTCCTGTTGTGGCAATAAATATTTTAATTGCTTAATTCAGACTAAAGATTGGGTTCTGAAGAACAACAATGTTTTTCCGACTAAAAAAGATTTTATTATGAAAATTTCGAAAGCTAAGCGACTTGCTGTTCAAGTTCTATTGTCTTAATGTTCTTAGCTACGAAAATATTGAAAGAAATATTTGTCAACAGAATTGGATAGCCTGTTATGGCCATGAAAAAACTGAAAACATAATTTTTCCTTTCAATTGCTCAGGAACGGTGACCGAAATACTGCTCAGAGAGTGAATATGACCTGATAGATGTGTGAGATTTTGTTGTATTAACTTCGCGTGATTGTTTTTTTGGAGGGGAAAGGGAAAGGTATCTGTCAAATCTGCCGAGGAGATACTTTGTTGTCAGTTGGTGCAATAAGCTTTGTTCGCTTTCGTTGAGATATTCAGCAGAGCTCTCTCTTTCTGGTCAAGCCCACTGCAGAGGGCTTCTAATGTTAGAGTGAATGCTTCTCAACACTTGGATTCGAAGAATTGAATTTTCTTCTAGACGCTTGTTCTCATTTTTTGTGTAACACCTCGAAGAACATTTGGACTTCTTTGCTTCTAGTTCCTACAGACACGGTTGAGAAATTGAAAAATGGTTTTTTTCAAATACATCATTAACTGGATCAATAAAATATGAATAAAGCTCTTATCGGTAATAAATATCTGGGTGTTTTTAGAACCCTCGTTTGGAATTTTTCATTGGTTAGCTCTTCTCATGCTCTTCCTCAAAGACATTCGCATAGATAAGTCAACTAATGTGCTCTCAACAAAATTCTTTCCAAAATGAGGCTCATGCCATAATGAAGAATCTTTATTTTTTTCCCCTACTTTTTAATTGATTCTCCACTCACTCTCTCACTCTCTCACTCACCTCTGCAATCTCACAAATTGTCTCCTATCATCAGCACTTCTACTTTCCCGGCTGAAATTAATTTAGTTGCAGATTTTAGGATACGAACTCAAAACACATTTCGGAGTCAATTTGAAAATTTGAAAGAGTTCGCGATTAAGCATACACTCTTAAATTGCTCCAAAATAAAACTACACAAGCAATTAATTTTCAAGAGCACACTATAGGCAACTCAACTCAACTCGCAATGATGTCTGACGAAATTCAAATTGAAGACAACTTAACCGACTCCCCTCGTACTTCCCAAATCCTCGAAAAATCTCCTCGAATGGCAACCTTTAAAACCTCTGTCGACCTCTTTATCGTTCGAAAGCCCAAAACCCAATCCCCAAGCGTTCACAACAGCGTGAACCATTCAGTACAAGATCTCAAAAACACTTCAGTAGTATCTCCAAAGCCCAACCTTCCCACTCAAAAACTGTCGATTTCAAATTTTCACAATTCTAATGTCTCAATCCAAGAAAAAGTTTCATTTTTACAACCTAAACCTTCACGAACAAGTTCAATGAACTTAGATATTCCCGACTACATAGGTCCTCGTACAATGGATTTTAACGCCAAAGGAATGGGCAACGGTTTTGTTTCCAGCTCACTGAGAATACCAAAACTATCTAATTACCCTAATACAGGCCCAGGTCCTGGGAGCTACCAGCTAAAAGGTATCGCAGAGGCAGCGGCAGCGCAAGTTTCAAACAGAACCAAAGTGAAAAGCTTCTCAAAATCTAAAAAATATCCGGTTCTTGTTATTAATCAAGACAAACGTCCACCAGTTGGGGCTTACGATTACTCGTTGGATGTCGTGAAAAAAAATTCGGTGAGCTCATGCGCAAATTCGTTTCGTTCGCAATCGCAGAGAGATTACGGATTAATAAGAAGTCAAGGACCGCCACCAGGGACTTATGATATCTTGGAAGGGGAGGCGAGGCAGTTCAATAGATTGTATAAACATAGAAGCAGTTTTTTTGCTGAGCCGGTTCAAAAGAAGAAAAATATTTTTGATTTGGGGACGCAGCTAGGCGTAGGGGACCAGATAAGCCGTAAGATGCAGCAGGTGCATCTCACCCATTTGGACGCTGCTAGAATCCACAGGTCGTTGGAGCCGCGGCTCAGCAATACGCAGGAGCAGAAGAAAAACACGATTTCTCAAACCCCACAGAAACAGCATTATCAGTCTCTGCGTTCGTTGAAACCTATGGTTACGTACTCTACGTTAGAGACGAGAGTAGACACAAAAGACGATTACGAAAGTTCTGTGGGAGTGCCGCAAAAGAAATTTTATCTCTAGTGTCAGTTTGAGTAATAGCACCTTTAAAAAGACTCCACACTCTCTCCTGACAACATTCATTGAGTATTATAATAGATGATAATGACGTTTTTTTAGATTTTGCTTTTGAAAATGTTGCTTTGTCATGCATGACCAATTTTTTATCATAATAAGTCTTCCAGTTCAGGATCAAAAGCTGAAAAATGTTTGGTACCTGTGCCAAAATCTATGCTACAAGTTTGTTTTGCCAGCTAATGATATTATTAAAGCTTCTAGAAAGGAACTCTTCTTAATGAGTTTTTCATGTTGAAACTAAATATTTGACCCTCTTTCGTTAAGAATATTGAGCATATTATGTCCTGAATGATAATATTTATGACCTCTTACAAAATTTAGTACAGAGTACTAGGAAATTTCGAGTATTTAAATGCCAAGATTTCCTTGACGCTCTAGTTCGAACATTTTAGATGTAATTGAAATCAAGAACAACTCCTTCATCAAAAATTTTCTAAAACCCTCTTTCGGAACAATCAAAGTGTCAAACTAAATTCTTTTGAGGAGATAAATTTAATTTACTGAACAGGAACCTTTTACTAATTCCGATTCAATAAGAATGCATATATTGCCTCAAAATCTGCAATATCTGCATTGCTAAGTAAAACTTAATCTTGCCGAATCCTTCAGCAGAGGCTGATAAAGAGAAAATCTTTTCTTATATAAACAATTATTTATTTCAACCCTGGTTTGTAACATTCTCACGACATCCCATGAAAACTGATAAACTCAAGAGCTTTGAAGCGGACCCTCGGCAGGATATTCTCTTAAAAACAGCATGCTTCTACCAACCTCTACTAATACCGGATATTTCAGAGACAGCACAAACAGAACCTGATGAATTTGACAGAAAAATCCCTCGAAAAGGTCCACAGGTGAGAACGCAACCATTCACTTGAATTTATTCTGTTATTTAGATTGCATATCGTGAAAGAATGGATCCCAGCTTCTTGGGTAATGTGAGGAAGCGGAAAGTACAGTTGAAAACTGACAGATGTAATGGAAACTTTAATTTCGATAAACATTTTCAAGGCGCTGAAGCGAAAATGGCTGGCCCAAGTCCACTTTATGCCGGTTATGAATCCGAGAGCAAAAATTTGGAGAGAATTAACGGAATAAATTCACTGACTAAAGAGCCGAATTTGATAGACTTTCTTCCCACAATTTCAATACCCTCTTCGATTTCTAACACGCCAGAGAGACTAAAGAATGAAAGCAATGATCAAGTTCCCTCAACTGCGAGCACAGCGCACTCAATATCTCAAAGGGAGCAGCTTTTCCATGATAAACCAAAAATAACACGCCGAGTTAAAATATGCAAATTTAACAAGATAAGAGCGATACTACCATTCGATGATACCTTAAATTTCAAGAAAATAAGTATCAATACCTCGACGTATAGACCTCCTGAGATCAACGAAATGGTGCAAAGTCCTTCCTTTCCTCGACAAGAAACAAGAAAACCGACTCTCAATGGCATTGAATCGAATGTCTGCCTACCTATGCGCACAATTAAGTTCAACAACATCCAAATCATAGATAAGATTGAGGCTGGATGCCCTGATTCGATTGCTGGAGTCATGCCTAAATTCAAGCCGAAATCTCAACTAACTGCGATCCTATCGGCAAAGAATTGCTCAGTAGCAACGAAGAAAAACCCGATTCTCAGCTGCCAAACAAAAAGGTTCACCTTTGGAAAGGATGGAGGCGCGAACTTGACTAACATGGGACAATCTCAGGTTGTTCTAACTCCATTTGAGAAACCAAAGAGGATTATAAGACGTTTTTCTTTCAAGCCGATTGGGCTATCAATGATGAGGGGAAAACAAGAAAATCCGCCGATCCCAGAAGAAGTATCATTTGGAATTAAGAAAGAGGATAACTCCTATGTGAAGGGAGCGGATCAGAGAGCCTCAGGAAGTAAAGACATGAGTCTGGTGATTGGAAAGCAAATCTCTCAGAAGCATGCATCATCCAAAGTACAGATTTCAGCTTTACTCAATATCAATATCCACAAACCAGATCCGAGCAAAATCAATACTAAAAAAATTGGAATTCGTATTCACACTCAAGATAATATGAGTGCAAACAAGCTAAACGTCTAAGGAATAAAGGAGAGATTGTTTTGTAGCGCGCAGAAAAGAAGAAGTTAAAAGTTTTCCCCCAAGTTTTGTTTGTGTGATTCAATGGAAATTTTGAATATTGTATGCTCAGCTTTTTTTTTGGTTGCAAGGAAAATCAATAGAATATTATTTTGATATTGCACTTTTCGCAGTATGATATGATTTATTTGTTTATAGATTTCATTCTAATTAATATTGTAAATTTTTGGTAGCGTTAAATCTTCCTAATAAAAAGAGATAAAATAAAAGAAAAATAAAATCGCTTAAGAACTTGCCTTGGCTAAACCCATGAACAATGCTCCCAATGAAAAAGTGAACGCTCAGATATTGAAAATGAGATATAGCCATGAAAGCTCTCCGATAAAAACTTCAACAGCAAATTCTTCTAAAAATTTAAGAAATGAAACAGCAATAAAAGTGAAAGAAGTGAGGAGGGCAAGCAGTGCTGCTAAGACCCGAACACAACATACGACCAACAGCGATTGCTACTCAGGCGACATGATTCGGATTGAAAATCAAAGCTTTACAAGGTATAAATATGACCCAAATCGGAGGGACAAGAATAATGAAGATTTTCTATCAACCAAGACTATCAAGTATCAGCAGAGAGGAAGCCCTGCTAAACCTCATATTGAGACCCTTCGCACGGCTAATAAATCACATGATATACACTCCAGACGGGATAAGATCGAACTATTGATGCGATCATCAGAATTAACGCAGCAAAAACAAGGGTCAAAGTTGACAAATTCTTCCCCTAAGGCAACCGAAGCGCAGACATCAAATTCTCCAGCTCGTTCTCCCAAAGAAAATCACATGGAAGCCTTCACAAGAAAAGGATTTGAGGGCTATCACACTGGTTCTCATGATAAATCGTGTGACTTGCTATTTTCCGGCCACAAAGGCATCCATCAAGAATCAGCTACTTGCATACCTGCAGACTTCGATTTCGTTTCGTTCTTGAGCAAAGATTTCCAGGAGAAGAAAAATCAGTTTATCATGGAATTAGCCAGACGGAAAATGCAAAATTCAGCAACACTGCAGAAGGCGTCTCCTTCACAGAACAAAATAACTGATATGAGCAATTTCTTAAGAACCCAGGAAACTCCTTCTTCAACCAAAAACAAAATGAAAGGCAATGAAACTGAAAATAAAACAGAAACATTAGATACAGATTACAGTGAACATGCTAAACATGGCAACCATCAACAATCTGAAAAATTAAGGAAAGAATTTTATACACTTGATGACAGTCAGTCCAATTGCAGTCCTATGATGAGGTACTCAACAGATTGTGAACCAAGTTGCAATTCTTTTGGCGAGCTAAAGCTGCTTAAAAATCAGAGATTATCTCCAGAAGAAAAGATAAGTAGAGGCAGCCCGAGCCAGCAGAATTCCGTGACAAATGAGCTGTCTAATTTGATGGATATTCAATTTTCTTGGCTGATGGATAAAATTATTGTGCTAACGCAAGAGAAAGAAGCTCTGCAATGGGTAAGGAATTTTATATATTTTATCTGTAGAGCTGACTCAAATAATTATAGCGAACAAACGAACAGAACGAAAGGATACGGAAGCTTGAAGGAATGCTTTTCAGCCTTGAATCCAAATTTAATGCGCATTTGGCAGAGTGTGAGAGCGAAAAATTACAAAATAGAGAAATGCAGCAGCACTATAGCAGGTAAGAGCTTGAGAGTGTATATGTGTGACCTTTGAGCGTCTTCTAGTCAACTGAATGAAATTGAGACGGAAATTAAAAAGAGAACGATAAGATCCGTGAGTCCACAAGAATCTGTACCCCAAAACATACCAGAGGGAAAGAAAGTTGAGAAAGAGTTTCAGCAGCAGGTGTACAATTTCAAAGCTACGCTTTCAGTAAGTAGAATTTGTATTTATAATCTGACTTGACTTAATTATTAGAGATTTCAAGGTCGAAAGTCTCTCTTGAGCCAGCCTAATAAATGATGACCTTTTCTCAATATTTATCTCAATAACATGAGACTCACAAGGAATTCACATTAATAAACGACTCTGATTTTCCAGTCTTTTTTTTTTGAAACATGAATTTTTCTTGGTTATTGTTGGTTAACTTATCTGAATTTATAAAATTTTGAGTTTTTTTCCTCCTCCATTTATCAAAGCTTACTGATTAAACTATGTCGTCGATTAGTCAGTCCCTTTTTACTTAATTGTGAAAGTAATTTTGGTTGGTTTGATTTGATTTAATGGGTGTTCAAACAAGTGTACAGTACAACATATATCAAATCTGAATCCAAAATTGTTATTCATTATAGATAACAACAAAAAAGACGCATGATTTTCAAAACTGCGTCATATGAGTTCACAAAATTTGGTAATTTACAGAGTATTTACATTTCAAAAAGTACTAAAAGTGATTGGAAGAGCAGGGAGAATATATATAAGAATTTATCATCGACTTCTCACTCTATTTCGTTTCCTGTAGCGCTGTTTCGTTTAACACAAGAACCAGGTTATTATCATCCTCTGTTAGATCCTTCATCCGTAACTCTTCATCATCCGACTCAAATAAAAAGTTTTTATTGTCAACATCATCATGGGTTTTATTTGGAGCTGAGACAACCTCAAAATTGTTCTAAGGAATCACTATTAGACCTCATATTTTTTTGTATTTTGCAATTACCTGTTTAGCACAAAACTTAAATTCAGTCATCAGCTCAGAATCTTTTAGATCGGAACTGTTTTGGGTATCAGCTTCATAACAGAACTCTTCAGCATTTCGAGAAAGAAAGACTAAAAAGCCATCTTTCTCTTCTCTATCAGTCTGGAATTTAGCTTGATTCTGATCTTCGATCTTGGAGTTATCAATGAACAGACTTTGTAGAGTTTGATTTTGAGGCGAATCTGACACTTTAGAGCTCTTTTGTTGCAAAAATTCATTCGAAGCTAATGTTGACCGCTCTGGTGTTGGAGTTAATAGCGGTTCTGAATGATAGAATGACACAGGTGATTCTCCCTCACAATTCCAAAGTGAAAGTTCTTCGTCGAAAATACTTTCTTTTTTCCCACTCTCATCTTGAAAAAGCTGGAGTCTCCCATTGCTTGAATCAAAATTCAGTTCAAGTGAGAATGCAGGGCTCTCAATTCCATCATTCCCAAAGCCCGCTAGGATTTCTGACGGTTCAAATTCCACGCTATTCAAATCCTCATTCATGGGTTTTCCATTACTTTTTCCATGGCATTCTGCAGGATCTTTTTTAATCTTTTTCCGTGAATTCTTTTTAGCATTGGTTTGTACATCCATTGTTCGCAGCCTACTAGAATGCGATTTCGAGCTTATCTTGGGTGAAGCCTGAAGTATTTTCGGAAGGCAAGGATTAGTGGTTGCTTTTGCAGGCACATTCTGTGAGCTAACGCTCCTCTCAGCTTCAGTGCTCAGGTTATTCTTGTATAAATCACTGTCGAATTGGATAAGTTAGAAAGAGGTAATGATAACACAATTACCTTTCTTCCTGCCAATCAAAAAGAAATCCTTTGTTTTGACCATTTCCGGTTATTTCAGGGTTACTCTCGTAGACGTTAATTTTTTCTCTCGTTATCCAGGTTTCTTTAAGGTGATTCTACAATAAGGTTGATAAATTAATAAGAGTAAAATTATTAAATGCTACATCTTGCACATCGCGGCTGTCTAATCCTCTCACCCATTGGGTCAATAACTCATAGAGTTCTTCCATCTTTGCCCTAAAGAAACATGTTAAAGGGTTCCTCATCACTGAGAAAATTACACTGAGAGTCGGACTGAACACACCTGCAACACTGCAGAGGGACCGTTTGTAAAGGCATCCATTTATTGTATCTTTTATTTTTAATTTTTTTGGGCGAATTTTATTGGATTATTGCAAATTACGAGAATTGGATTTAAACTCACAAATCCTGAGTTAAGTACTCTCTGAATCATTAAATCACTCCTAAAATCGATATTCTTAAAATTTTCTTTTCACATTTCGGAAGTCAGTATACTGACTTTGCTTTCAGGAAAAATAATTCCAGTTAAACACGCACATTGATCTCAGAAAATTTGATTTTTCAAGATGCACTTCGAAATTCAAGGCATCACAGAGCTCACGATTCAAGGCTTTCAAGGCATAAAGCAAATGTAAGAATCACTTTTCATTATGGAGTTTCTGCAAAGACCTGCCGTTTCAGAGATTTGTTCTCTGGGGCGATCGAAGAATTTCCAATTTCCAGCAAATTTAAGGATCGTTTAGCTCCCGCTAAACATTTGCTTAACGAAGGAAAATTAGGTGGATTGTTGAGAGCTAAGAAAAAGTATCCTTCTTTTCGGAATACTGATTCGATTTCTTCAAAATAAATTACCAAACCAGTTACTGGTTCTGTGCAAAATATAGAAGCAAACTGGATTTTCTTAAAAAAGAGAGCAGCTTTTTGATTTTTTGACGTGTTATCACCTTTGAAAGGATCACAAATCAATCAGTAACAAATTCTAAGGTGACCAAGAAGAGTTTTTTCTTTAAAACGATAGAAATACTGACATCGGTTAACTGAACTTGGCAGGGGGGTAGCTTGATGATGACTATTCTGTTCCAAACAGCACAGAAGGACAAGATTGATAAAATCGAAAGAGTAGTCTACTTATGGTCCCTCTCATTTACAGAATCTGCATGAAAGGCGAGTCCAAAATCCATTTTTCTAAGAAAAATCAAGGGTAGCATCACATGTGTCTCAGAGGGCATATCAAATCCAGCTTTGAGACAACCGCAATAACACCTTACGTAGATTAAATTTGAAAGGATTGCGGTTGGTTAGATTAATATTCAGCCCTTACGGTCTATGAATTGTTTCTTTACAACAAAATTTCATCAAGCTAGGATGTGTAGGTTCTTTTTTTCTATGTAGCGAATGGAAATTTTAAGGAAGATGCTTGAAAAAATTATATTTAAGAGGTACTTCTCATATGATTCCACTAACTGAAGGAGACGATCTACTTTGATGCATCCTTGCCGAAACAGACTATCTCATTATTGTTTTCTTTAGATTATTTTTCGGCCAGAATCCTTTTAACAAAAGGTCTTCAACTAACTCGATTCAATTCTGAGTTTTTGTGAATTCTCACAATTTTTAGAAGTTTGTACTTCTTAAGATAATGTCTCTCAAAAAAGAAGCTTAGAATCACCCTAACCAATACTCACTAAAATGATGAAGTGTAAACTTTGTTGAGAAAGTGCTTATAAACATTAGCCGCAAACTTTCTGAATTAAAATAATATAATTCTCTTTTGAATAAAAATTTCTACAAGAAATAAATCGATGGAAACTTCTAACTCTACCACTGATATACCAAATTCAGACGGCATCATCATATTCACTGACACACAAATCATGCCGAGTGACTCCAGCAACACCCTTCATGAACCACATGCGAATCCGATCCCAGCCGAAGTTCGCGCAAATCTAATTCGTTCGATCCCTGGAGGAAATAACTCTGCACAATCCAACCCTCTCAAGCTCTTTCTTCGACGGCTCACAAAATCCGGCAGATCTCTGCTACTAGCGTTGGCACGGTGCATTATTATTCATAAACTGTTTGTGTTTGTTGTGAGCCAATTTATTATCATCACTCTCTTGAGACAAGGCATGATCTCATTCAATAAGGCGTTCTGGCTTGATATCAGCTTTCTATTCCTCACGATTTTGCTGGTTATCTACAGATTTTATCGACTCAGTCGCAGAATCCGGATCATCACTGCAATAGATGAAGATGAACCCGCGCCTTCAGTCAGCTTGCCTCAAGCAAATAGAAATGGGCTAAGACCACGAACGGCTGAACTTATGAGAGCTTTGATGATTCAACAGATTCAGATAAACCAAGCCAGGATGCTCCTGAATGCTCTAAACCAAGAAAATTTTGGAGATATAGGAATGCCGTTTAGGGCAAGGATCATGCTTGCGCCTCGTGGAGCTTTCTTGGCTTCATACCTCCAAGATTTTGTAAATAGCGGCACTCGTCCTCCGCAGCAGTCAGGCCTGAGTATCCAGCAAATCGAAGAAGAGATGCCGGAAATTGTCTATGTGCCTGAGGAAGAGACGAGTGAATCTAACCAGACCTGTACGATTTGCCTTGAGGATTTCCATGAAGGAGATCCTATCAGAAAAGCGCCATGCCAGCATTTTTTCCATAAGCAATGCATCGATGGCTGGCTAAGCATAAGAAATAATTGCCCGAACTGTAAATTGGAGATAAGGCCTCAGATTTATAATTCCGTGGGAGACAACGCTCCTCAGAATATGAATCAAGGAGCTCCAGGGTTCCCTAGTCGCATTCGATTTATAATTGAATAATGACAGATGAATTAGATAGATGTAATGGTAGAATTTTTTTGCGATTTAGGACTGATTGACTTTCATTAGGTATGTTCATTTATCGTTATTGAGAGGAATATTCTTTACTGCGTTACTAGTTGCTTTTTGTATATAGATTTGCCTTAGTTTCATTGATGTGTAATTAACTTCTTCATCCCCTTCCTTTGTTATTGCTGAATGATTTAACTTACTGCCTAAAAAGCATTCTTGATTTCTTGCAGATTCTACCTATAGCTGAAAACCACTTTTTTTGGGTAATAACTATAGTAACGAACGGAGATACTTAAGAATAGTCAATCTTTGAGGCACCTAAGAAAGCGATTTGCGGGCTCCAATAGTCCTTTGATGTTGTCTGCATTTGTTCTTAGCTCACCTAACAGTCCTTGTGACTTTTCCTTTCTAGTCTAAAGCAACCATGTTTATGCCATTTTAGTAAATTTCAGCCGTAAAATTCGATCCATATGCAGTATTTGCAGGATTTCATCAGTCAACAAAGGATAATAAATCAAAAATCATCCTACTGATTAATTAATTAGTACTGAAAAAAAGCCTTAATTAATTAGCTTTAAATCAACCTCTCATTTAATTATCTAACGGGTACATCCGGATACACTCGAATTCCCAAAGAGAATTCATCGAACCAAGTCCTGATAACAAATTTTTCAACATGTTTAACCTAAGGAACGCTTCAAACTCGGAGTAGGTTATCACGAAATTAGCAAACATTGCATGACAGTTCAGTAATTCTCTCTTAGCAATTGTTCTGAGTGATAGTTTCTTCAAAAATGGTCAACTTTTGATGCCTTCGTCAATCGACCATGATTAATCAATCCACAAAAAAGTCAGTCTAATGGGTGAAGGGAACAAACATTTTAGAGGTTAGTCGTCGCTTTATTTCCTTCTCTCTAAGACGGACTATTTGTAGAATGATTATGCCCTGTTGTACCAAGGCATCCTGTGACTCTTTTGTAGAGAATTTGAATTTGAATATGATTAGAAAAGGGAAAAGCTCTCCCTTAAAAGCACCGAAAATACTGAATTGATTAATTTCTGCAGTTTTCACTAACCAAAACTAATTCGTTTTATATTAGCCGTGATTTATTCATTTAATTTATATTGCAACGCTGCTTAAAAAAGTGTTGCTGTTTCTAAATGAAATTAAATCTGAAAAAATTAATCAACACCAGAGATCAAACGCTGCAATATTTGATTTCACTGCTGATCGTTGAAATAGTTATAATTTGTAAGGAAATATTCCACGAAGCGCGCCTTACAATTAGGACCGAGAATGCTCGTAAAGTGATAAATCATCGACTTTCCTGAGGAACTCACTAATTTCTCTTTACATATTAGAGAGTTGCAAGTAAGGTCGTAGGGTATTTGGACAAACCAGATAATAATTTTTCTAGAGGGGTAGGGCAAATCAATTTTTGCTATTTAAATATTTCGGAAGTACACTGACTAAAAATACTTCATCAAGAACCCGAACAAATCTGAATGCTTAGCTCTGAAAAATCAGGCGTCTTTCCCTTTTTCCAATGAAAAGCCCGAACTGAATGCATTATAAGAATGGTAGTTTCGGCTGTTGTTGGAACACTTTGGGTTGAGGGAGGGGAGGTCAAGAGTATATATAGTATACAAGTGTTATTTATGCGACCTTATGTTCAGCGTATGTTAGAGACATCGCAGCATGGGATCTCGACCTCTTCGTGATTGATCAGAATCAGCGAAGAGAGAACCAATAATAATCTCGAGTAGATGATTCATGAGAAAAAATTTGTTATTTCATGGCAAGAGAACAGAACCAATTATTGAAGTATTGTTATTTGGGTAGCTATACTCTACCTACTCTACCTAGTAGATGCCTTTTAGCATTTATTTGGTAAATAAAACAATTTGGCTCAATCTAAACTCAGATTGGCAAATAGAATAGATTAATTGGGAATAAGACGCCTCTTTGAGGAGAGACTGTCATTTATACTGTAGTTTTACCTACGACATATTTAGAGATTTTATACATTTTAACAGAATCGCGAGATGTTGAGTGTCGACGTTTTAATGCAAAGAATCAATGGTTCGCGAAGAATACTTTCAATCAAAAGAGGCTTCTCTCTTTCGAAGAGACATAATGAGCTGGTAGACCCTGAATGTGTAAATCAAAAATGAACATTCTCCTAACAAAGAAGGGTCAATCCTTTGGAACTGCCCTCTCACTGCACATTCCAAGGCCCATATTGTCACAAGTTCAGTGATGAGCTCCTCTCTGTTGGACTCAGTACTACTGCTCTCTCAGCATTTGAAGCTGCGGAAGATTGACATTGTATAAAACTCGTCCCATATTTTCACATTTCTGAGATAATCCTAATTTGAGGCAGAGTTTTGACACAATCGTACATTCTTGAACCACGCCTCCGTGATCTAACCCAATATTTTCCTACGAAGTTTCAATAAGACAGAATTGAGACATAAATGGCTTTCTCAATCATATTGAGGCAACTGTTTACTAATTTCAAACCCAAGTAGGCATTGATCTATGGTTCCTTCACTTTCATATGCTTTCCGGAGCAATTCACACTCAGGTCCCTAGGTAACAAAAAAGAAGAAGCTTCGTTGATCAGAAAATTCACCAGCGTCTGTCTGCATTTGAATTTTTGGCCCTGAAATTAAAAAAAATATTGTTTTCCAGTGTAAAATGATAAATAAACTCAGCAACTTGTTAGCTTTCTAATTGAGAGGCTTGCGTACCGGAGATATCTGGTAATGATAGGAGTCGACCATTATTAATTGAGATCGAAGAGCGTAAACCTCCAAAAAAATTTCCTATGATCGCCAAATCATTAGTAAACTCATCCATATCGTCTAAACACTCATTACAGCAGTTTCTACATTATTGAAAGACAATTCTTTTAGTCATAAAGCGCTGGATTCACTTATTCATTGTTTCTCTTTCCTTACTCATCTCTTTTGGGAACTAAAATTTATTTCAGAGTAAAACCGTAATTATCTTCACTACACTAAGTATCAATTCTAACATGCAATCTCCTGGTGCTCTTCTTCAATCTGCAGTAATCAAAATTTCTTCGACGTTTTATCCACCTATTGATAGTTATACGAATCAGATGAAACAAAGCGCTTGCAAAAAGCTGCCCGTGCCTGCAAAATAATCGCAGATGTCCTCCCTTTCAAAGAGCAAAATATCCTATTACTTGAGGAAGACGATATTCTCAAACACCTCTTACTTGCTTCTAGCCTGGTTCCCTCCTCTGTAAGGTCTCTTACTATGATGATTAATAACCTGAGCGGTGGTAGATTGATTTAATTATGACGGTAATGCTGCAGAAATTCAAACTCAAAGACATTTTTCTGCGTTCTTTTTGGCAAGCATGCGACTACATTGCGGGCATTAATGAACAGGTACGGCGTCGGAGCAGCAGATTCTCAAGGCTAGTTCAGTCAATGAAAAATATACAAAGTCCACGAGGAAATCAACTTCCAGTGAATAAGTATGAGGAGATCACTGATGGATCGATAGAATTAACGATACTGCTCACAAAGCACGCTGGGATTATAAAACTAACCACATTGAATTACCTCGAAATTCTAATGGGGTTTTTTGTGAAGGTAACTTTGTCCTGTAGCAGCAGTTTTTACACGTAGTAGGATCCACGGATACCAAGCTACCAATACCACTTGACCCAAACACCATTACTGATAAGAAAATACTTAGAAAATAGCAATAATGATAAAGTGATCTTAAAAGCGTGCAAAATTATGGGGATGGCGAAATCATTTTCCTTTTCTCAGCTATCCTTTGAATTCGAAGTTGAAGCTAGTAACGCTCGCTCATTTGATTGCCTCAGCATATAATGAAATAATTTTATCCAGTCTTGATGGCCAAGAAAGCTAAGGCTGCAGATAGCGCACACCAACATCATCATCACCACCATCATCAAGTACAAGCGCCAGAAGAGAAGAAAGATGAGAGTCTTCATAATGGCAATAATACTAACAGAGAAAACCCAGAAAAAATGAAAGGCAAGCAAGCCGATCCAAAGGAGCAACCTCTTTCCGATGATGATTGTGATAGTGATTCGATGGATTCGGAGTTCAGAGATCAGGTACTTGCAGAAATTGAAACGTTTTTAGCTCAAGGTACATATTCATTAACACATCTGTTTTGCTTTATTAAACTTCATTAGATGGGAGTCCATTGATCCCGAAAGATCAGTTTATGAGTCATGCAGTTAGATCTCCGACTAACATAGAATTGCTATTGGCGCTTGCAGTAGATCCTCAATCTTACAGCTTGGATGACGCCGTAAAAAGAAATGGTCTAATTCATGGCTAAATAATAAATGAACTTATAGTGGGAGAAATATTGTCCTTATGTGATGGAAGAAAATGCCTTGAATAAATTTTTGACATTACCCCAAAAACGTCAAGAGAAGTTCGAGTTCCATTTGAAAAATTCTGGGTTTCATTACAGAAGCTTCAAAGTGATGCAAACATTGACGGAGAGCCGGAATTATCGATACATTCAGACCATGAACCTCGAGTTGCAAGATTTTTTCTGTAATTTTCAATATGGCTCTTTAGTTTGATTTAAGCTCTGCCTGATTAGTCGATATGGCACATGAATCGCTAACTCGGAACACAATCTTTTGCAACATGAACCATATCGTCCGTATCATCGAGTTCTTCCTATCTAAAAACGAAGACATGGCTCTCAGCTATCTACTCTCTATGAATTTCCCATTCATCCTCATTAACTTTTTGGACTTCCAACTCGTTCAGCAAGGATTTCTCAATCTTTTCAACTGCTCAGAGAAAAGCTTTCTGAGCAAATCCAGTCAATCGAAAGTATACCAATACGCGCTTCGTTCGAAATTCTTTGTTGACCTCGTCAAAATGATGCTTCTTGGAGAAAACTCCGTTGACCCGAAGAAAACGAGCCAAAGCTACGAGCCAATGGGAGTTCCAATTCCCATTGAGTCTGGAAACCGGCGCGAAAAATTAGATTATTCAACGGAAAGCGATTCTCTCTTTAACTTCGCTCATCATGCATTTCCTGAGCTCAAGCAAAATTTCCAGCCAGACATCGACAGAATAAAAACCCAGTATTTTTCTTCACTTGAACCGAGCAGAAAGAGTCGAGTCTCAGCCTCGAAAAAGAATACCATGAAATTTGAAGTTCAGAAAAGAAATGAAGATACCACAAAACTCATGTTTATGGGGTATGAATATGATAAAATCCCCAAGAATAAAATCGAAAAGTTATCGAAATACCCATCGATAAAGCCTTTATGGGAAAAGTTTCTTAAAGACGTTGAGGCTCTACAACCACCAAAAGAACCTAATGATGAAGAAGTTAAGAAAGCAGCAAAAAATTTAAGAAAGCCAACGAAAAAACTCAGCACTAATCAATTTCGAATTAAGGAATTGAAGACGCCAAATGGAAACACTACAATGGGGAGATCAGTCTCACAGCCAAGATCGTTATCAAGGGGAACCAGTATGCTCATTGGAGATGATAACCAGCGTCCTGGAAGTCCAGGCAAGACCTCGATTCAAGATATTGACCAGAAGTTGAAACATGATAGTCAGAAATCGAAAGTTGGGTCATTGGGCAGTGTTAATTCGCCGATGAAAAACGCCAGCATGACAAAATATGATGAGAAGTCGGCTCCTGGAGTCATTCAGAGTCTGGGATCTCTTTATCCTTTGGAAATGAAGGATAGTGTGAGAACAATAGTCGACAAGCAGGCTGAGAGCTCAGATTTTGAGATGGGCAAAATTTGTGAAAATGACGAGTTTCCGCTTATGATTTCTGAACTGTTGCATATGATGATCCGCAGGATGATTGAGAACGATCAAAATGGCAAAATGAAGGAGCTGCTAAAAAATCAGGCTTGCGACTATAGCGAACTGTGGGAAGCAATCCTCGGAGTCGATCAAGCTATGGTTTTCGAATACTTACTCAAGGTATTGACTACTTTTCTTGGCCAGTTCTTCTAATACACATTAGAATTACCTTTTCAAAATCAAAATCCATCACACTAAAAGCTTAAACAGCGCCTACGAAGCGGGAGAGTCTGTCAACTTGATTCTTGAGCACGCGTAATACCCACCTCGTATTTTGTGTTTCTTATTTGAAGAATCATCGTAGTGAAAGCAATAAGCAGATTGGGAAATACTTCAGTGATATCCACAGGATTTCTAAAAAATACTTCGTCTTCATCATGAAGCAAATCATTCAGAGTCACTCATGGACTCAGAAAAAGGACATTCTGATTTCGCTGCAAACACTCACAGTAACTCGATGTTTGCAAGATTTTTTTTTAATTAGAAAATTCAAGTTAGCTGAGACGCTTGGTACCGCGAGGTTGCAGCTGGTTCGCACTTTATATTTTATTTTAAGAATCGATAAATCGCAAAACTATGCATTACTGGAGAAAATCAACGACACTTGTTGGCATACACTCATCACTTGGATCTTCAACTATAGGTAAAAAAGTCATTTTGATATTTCCATTCTCTAATGACACGGAAAACTAGAACTAACAACATGTATCTGAATTTAATGTACTCTCTACTTGAAATGGCATTCGAACATGGATCTGAGCGGCTTGCTATCACGATTCTGATTAAATTAGACTTGATTATCAGAATGCGAAACGCAATGGGCGAGATCTACAAGAACGGTGTCCTCCTTAAAGAGCTTCACATCGACAATTTGCTATTTTTCTTCCGCAGAGTTGTGAAACTCATTGAAAAATTGCAGGTGGTTTTTTTCTTTTTACACTGTTTGATTTTGTCTTCTGATAGGAAAAGGATTACTCAAGTCTAAAAAGTCAGCTCACCAACAGTTTTAGTTGGATTGATCTCAAACAGCAATTGGATCCGCCACCTCGTTTGGCCATTCCAGAATCGAAAACAAATATCAAATCATCCAAAGACACCAGTCCTCGAAGAACTCCAAGAGACAACATTCCAATGGGCGACGATGTAGAAGAGAAACCACCAAGGTTCGAAAGCCCACTAAAGCCTCGCTTAGTCACACCGAGCAAATCTTCATCCCGGTTTTTGACTCCGCAAAGGGATCTCTCAACTCGACCGCATTCTCTCTTACCTTCGATTCAACAGGCAACTGCTTCTCTGACGAAGAAGAGAGAAGACTCACCGATCAGATTGGTGAGCAGGCAAAGTGATGAAAAACCCCGTTCGCAAAGCACAAAGCACTTGAGGATGACCCCAAGCAAGCAAAATATCGTTCTGGAATCGCTGGCTCAAAAAGGAAAAATGGTTTCGCCTCAGGGAGTGGGCATCACTCGAATATCTACTCCTAGTTTTAAAATTATTAAACTAGTAAAGTCTTAATAAACACCTTGCTGTAATTAAACTATATTCAATCTGCAAACGTAATGATCTTTTTCCAAATATTATTATTTCATTGTGTCTTGCTGTTAAAAAAGCGAGAGGTAGAGCAGAAAAAGAATCGTCAGTTCTTCAGAATTTTATGAACTAGGCAACATTTGTATTTCATTTTTCCCTCGTTTTTACTTAATTCACGGTTTATATTAGGATTTTTGTAAGCAGAGCCTAACAACAGGGCTTATCTTATTGTTAGACTTAAAAGGTAGAGTAGAAAACATCTTTATTTAAGTTACAGCTAGATGTTGTATTACAAGAATAAAAAAAATCAAGCAACACGAATTAATCTACGAACACCATCTAAATTTCCCACAGAAGAAGTTCCACAGCGACGGTTCTGACGATTTCTCATCCGTGAATGGAAGAGAAGGTTGAAAGTAACGCGACTCGTAAAAATAACTCTGTTTTTCAGATCTAAGTAGCTCTTGGATTTCAGCTTTATTACAATGCTTCTCAGCAAGTTCAACTGCCGTTTTACCTTTCTTAGATTTCCTCTCAGGATTAGCCCCATGCGCTAAGAAAAACTGCACAAGTTTTTTATTCGCTCGTCTCTGCGTCTCACTCAGCTGGATTTTCGTTGCACAATACTGCATAAGCAAGGTATGGCCTTTGTCTTCATCAACAACGACGTCTATGTCTGCGCCTCTTTGTAATAACATTTCAGCCATTTTCATACAAATCAACTGGTTTTCATAAGCATTCACTTCTTCATGAAACCTGGTAAAGCATAACGTCAGCGGCAGCTGCTCAAAGTTCGCTCTTTTATTGACGTCGGCATTGCGCTCTAGCAATAGCCTCACAATTTCAAGATTACCAGCTGCACAAGCGACTCCTAATGGAGTACATTGATATTCATCAGAAGGCATGTTGACATCGATTGTTTTATTATCGAGTAGCAGCTTTGTGCATTCAAGTCGACCCAATGAGGCTGCGCAGATTAACGGGGTGATTTTGTTGTCTATTTCGACCTCTTTGAACTCTTCGAGAAAGTTTAGATCGTAATTTTGCAGTTTCATCGCTCTGAGTTGGACGGTGTCATTTCTATAGATCAAGTTGAAAATTTTTTGCTGAAAATGTTATTCGATTAGAAAAGAGAGGTGAGGGCGAGGAGGTACCTTCCATGATGGTTGATTGCTATTGCTGCTGAGAGTAGATTTGAGGTCCTCTCCAGTCTGACTGTATTTTATCATTTTTTAATTCGCTTCAGAGATTTTTTATATAACTCCGCAAATGAAGTAATAAGTTGTCAAAATTTAATTTTTCTCTTACGAATCGAGATCAACTTTTTTAATTTAGTGTGTTTACTTACTCAAATAAATAAAACGCGCTTGAAAGCTCTCATTCACTTTTTGATCCATGTTGAACCGCTTTCGTTTTAACTTCAATTTCTAATGACTCCAATTAGGTACCGTAGAGGGTAAAGCTAAGAAAATCATGGCAGTTTTCGCTTGTGTACTTTTATTCCTATTTTTCGATGCATAAAGTCAGGCCTCGTGCTCTTGCCTCCCAAAGAGCTGGTAGTGGACGAGACAATAGGTGTTTCCTAAAAGACTTTGAAATTAGAATCGATAGATAATGATACTTTCAACAATCTTCAATTCTAATGATAGAGCTGTTGAAGATATCTTAATTTTGGATTCATATAACCTCCTTTTCGAGAGTAGAATCAAGTGTCATAAATTATGGAAGTTTTCGAATTAATTCTAACTCGCTCTGAGCGATAATAGACATTATATGGACCGCAAGCCAAAAACGATCAATAAAAAAAGTCTAAAAACAACCACTAATAAATAAAGCTTGCTTAAAATGAAAGTTGCTCGGGATATTTATCTATTTCTTCTTTTTGCCACCTTTCTTTTTCTTTTTCTTTTTGGCAAACGGATTTTCCAACAATCTACTGCCCATACTTGGGATCGAAAGCAAATCTGATTTTGGGATTAAATCTGGCACCACGATCGATTTTGTCACGGTTGTAAGAGGAACATTGATTTTAAACCTAGCCAACTTCTTTTTAACTTCATCGCTTTCCTCAATCTGCAAGTCTCTTCTTACTTCCATCGAATCATCTAGTATTCCCGAAAACGGCCTTCGTTTAGGGTCCACACGCGATTCATACACCGAAAGAGAAGGGCTAACACTTCTTCCAGCTGCCCTATCAACAGTTACAGCTTCTTTTGCACCTATCAACCCTCCATAAAACATTCTAAAATTTTGAACATTCCTCCTCTGAACCTGCTCTTCAATCGACATCGGCCGCTTCCGATCGATCTGCTGTCCAGTTTTGAAATTCAACGGCGACTGTTTCGCATAGTCAAACAGCCCTTTCCCCTCTGTACTTACAGGCCTTTCACGATACACTGTTACATCGGTTTTTTGCCGAATATCTATATCGGTCTTATTCAATACTTCGGTTCGATCATCATCATCGTCTCCAAGATCAACACGTCCATTCGGAACATATTTCTCTATCGCAGAGAGATTATTACGATCTGGTGTTTCTGTCCTCTCTCTTCCACGGTCCGGGATTTTGAAACTAGTATTTGCTATCAGTGACGCAGTGCGAGGACGAGGCAGAAATGCTCTTCTTTGGAATTGGGAAATATGTCTCATCGACTCATTCTTCCTGGAGATCTCATCGTCAAGGCGGCCCTTCGCATGTGCCCATTGGTCCATAAACGCGCCGATCTCTTCCTTCTCGCGTTTTACGTTGATTCTGTTGTGCTGATAGTCGCGCCAGCGTTTCTCCAACTGTTTTTCATATAACTCTGCATCAGGAGCGAAGTACACATATGTGGAGCGGTCTTCCATAGGAAGCTGCTGATTTCTCACTTTCTGCACGTAGCCAGTCAGCAGGTCGCTTCCAAACGTTTTCTTAACGATGATTTTTTCTCCTTCATCAGCTGCAGCATCGCCTTCGCCTTCCTCTTTCTCTCCATCATCTGCATCCTCATCAGCTGGTTTTGCTTCTTCTTCTCCAAGTTTCTGCTCCTCAGTGCCCTGTTGTGCGGGTTGGTCTGGTAGAGTTGGTTTAAATCCCAATTCCTTCAGCTTGAATGGCACAATAGTTTGTTTTACGCCTTGGTACATCTCTACCGGAATGGCTGGACGCATTGTGTTTCGGGTTGAGGATGCTCTCGTGCTTTGCCTAGAAGTTGGCTTCACGTGCTCATTAGGTAAGTGTCTATCAAAAATCTTAATTCTATGCAGCATTAGCAATCTTTTCAATGCGAATTTAGAAGTACTTATCATAAGGAGGCAACGCACCATCATTCTTCGATCTGGCTCCTTCTTCATAATCTTTCAAGATTTTTTCTTTAAATACACTGGGAAGAGGTTCTGGGCCTTGCATGACTTGTTTGAGTTGAATTTTTTCTTGGGTTTTGCCCTCATCTTTCGATACGCGACTCATTGCTGAATGCGAGCGAGTTATAGGAGAGGCGTCTCTTGACTGACCACCCTCTTTTCTTTGAATTTGATCATGGTACCATTCATTGGCTTTTTCAAGGAGTTTCGCTTGGAGCTCAGGTTCGTGTGTGTTGCAAATAGAACGCAGCAGGTTCCTCAAACCTTGGAAGAGCGTAGCCTTCCAGCTGTAGTTGATAATCTCATTATTTTCAGCAATTGCTTCTCTGACCTGTTTGTTAAACGATTCTATTTCTCTCTTGAGAGTGTCAAACACGGGATTTTTATCCACTGTGATCGAAACAAGAAGTTTTGTATCAACGATTTCGTATTTTTCGAACTTGGGACGATATTGCCGAAGTCTGTTCAGTTGCTTCTCAGATTCCTTCAGTTGGTCGTCAAATTTGCGTGGCGGCGGCCGCCCAATTCCGGCTATGAATATGTCGGCCATTGAAAAATATCAGAAGCAGAAAAAATTGAATTAGCTATGATTTTTAAATGTTAATTAATATTGTAACAGATTTGAATCGATGACGTTGACTAAAATGGACTCAAGTATAAGGAAAATCTCATTAACATAATCATGATTGAAAATCAAACAAATGGCGGTTCTACTGAAATGTAAGTCCTCGTAAACCAATGAATTTTTCGAAATAATTTCTCAGTATGTAACTTGGTACTCGCTCTATCTCTTGAACATTACAATTATCGGTCAAGGAGGGATGTAATTAACAAATGAAGGGCACTGAGTGTCTATTGAGTTGGTTTTTTATTGAAAATTGCAAATTAAGGCACGCTGCCATTATACATTTAACCTATTTTTGCTCATATTGTGAATTGCATCGATGGTAGGCTTGATCTTAGTTTGTCTACAAGAGCCGATAAGTTTTAGTGAAGAGACGGACGATACAGCTGATTACTAGCTACTTGAGCTCTATAGGAAGACATTTTGAAAATGCATTTCTATAAGAGAACTGAAATGACTTAAATTATCAAGTCCTTGTCAAAGGTATACAACCAATCGCTCTACAAGCAACCTACTAACCAGAAAGCTCAAGTATTATAATATCTCACCATCTAATATTACAACAGAAACGGGGTGATACATCTTCTTACTTTCTTAAGATTTAAGAGTTTTTTCGTTCCATAGAGCCAAATAGACGAATAGAAAGTTCAATTTGAGTGATTCTACAAAGTTGAAGGCGATTTTCATAGGAGTGACTCCTTGAAGTTCAGAGATATCGTATTCGCATCGAAATAACTTCAACTGCGAGTGATTCCTGACTCAGGATAAATCGGAATCTCTCATTCCTAATTTAACAATTTTTTAAATTATAATAGTACTTATCTCTCTCTCATTGACTTTTTTAATTCCAAAAGAACATTATAACTCCAATTTCAATTTTTCAAAATGGACATTGTCAAGTACATCTCTAACTTGAGTTTCTTCAGGGTACGGGCCTGCAGGCAGATCCCGCTCATGAATGAAAGGTACCACAACCGCTTTCTCATAATTGGCGGAATCCTCGAAATGGTTGTCGCGCTCTTGTACTATTTTTGCACAGGGATCGTTTCCTCTGTCCCTTTCATCAATTTTATTACGATGTTCGTGTTGCTGAGGAAGAGGCAGCCCTTTGCGATCAAGCTTCATACTCTAATCTCTAACGTTGTCTACTTTTACCAAATAAAGAATACAGAAACAGACATTTTTACAGCTCCAGTTTTAATGATCATCGCTATGATAAAGGTCAGTATCCATACACGGTGCATCCTGACGAGTACCCTTCAGTTTCTGGTTTGCTCTATCATGAGCATGTACGTACTCGAAAGTCACTATAAATCAATATTTTTCGCATTCTCCAAAGAAGACTTATGGGAGTTATTCTCCAGAAGCCTTCGATACTCCTATGTTATGTCTGGACTCGCAATGGTTTACATCGCTTTTTACAATCTGCAAGGATGGACATTCATCAGAGAGGTTGAGAACTTACAAGGGTCTTTGGATCAAGTTAACGAGCAGCTCAAGAGTAAAAACGAGGATTTACAGCGTACAGTTAGATTGAAGGATCTATATGTATTGACCTTCTCTCATGAGTTGAAGAACGCCTTGAATGCTCTGCTTGGAAACATTGAACTCTGTATGATCGAATGCAAAGAAACAAAGATTGTTTCTCTTCTCCAAAGTGCTTTCGCAAGCGGACAGTCGATCAGCAACTTTGTCCATAATATGCTAGAAACAGGAAGAATCGAGAACGGGTCCTCTGAGGTTGTGCCTGAGCCAACGGACGTCCCATCGTTTTTACAGAAAACATGGCAAGTTCTTAGAGAAATGATACGAAACAAGCGCCTTGATGGCTCGCTTTCAGTTTCGGCAAACCTTCCACGATGGTTGGAGCTTGACGCGCAACGACTGCAACAAAAGATCCTGAATTTGGTCTCAAATGCGGTTAAATTCACAGAAAAAGGATACATTCGTGTCTTTGTAAGCTGGGAGAAGAATTCTTCACTCACTCGCCCTGGTAGCGCAGAAATCGTCGATTCTGAGCAAGCGGAGCCACAGCCACTCAAATGGTCTCCAGAGAAAAAGTTCATACAGAGCAATTGGGGACATACACTCACATTGGAGAAGAAAAGATGGGTAGAAACCGAAAAATTCCAGGAGAAAATCTCTGAAGGCGAGGAAGGAACCCTCACGATTCAAATTATTGATTCTGGCTGCGGTATTCAACAATCGCAAATTACAAACCTCGGAGAAAAGCTTCCTTCAGGAAATCAAAGCAACGAAGCGCGCAACAGAGGAAATGGTTTGGGACTTTGGATCACAAAGCAGCTTCTCCTGAAACTGAAAGGTGAACTCTTAATCCAATCCAGAGAGTCTCAAGGCTCGACGTTTACTATGAAAATCCCAACAAAACAAACTGGTCCTTCTTCGCTTTCTTTGAGCTATATCGAGACTGCAGCTTCATTAAGAATGCAAGGTAACAAGGATTCTACTACAAGCTTGAACTTGAGGAATACACAATCCCTCGGCCGAAGTATGATTCAAACGCAATCAGAAAAAAAGGTTCTTATTGTCGATGATGACTCTTTTAACGTTGAGTTGATGCAAAATTTCCTGAATAAACTTCAAATTCCTTACTTCACTGGATATGATGGGAAAGATGCGATCGATATTGTTAGAACGAACGCGGCAGATATCTCACTGATAATAACTGATAACTATATGCCTGGCATAACTGGGATCGCTGCGGTACCTCAAATCCGAGAAATTTACAGAGAAAAAGGCCTGCAGCAAATCCCGATATTCTGTGTGTCTGCTGACGAAACAGCAAAATTTAAAGATGAGTGTAAGGAGGCTGGCATGAATGGATTGCTAAGAAAGCCTCTAGATTTTGCGAGGTTCAGAGAGCTTGTGTTGAAGCATGCTTATCTTGTTCAATAAATTGGAAGAAGGTCGGGCGGAGGCCATTAACTTGTGTTTTTTTTTTCAAAAATTAGTATTGTGTTACATACATCAATGTGATATTCTATTCACTGAATGGTTATTTTCAAAATTTGGTCTATTTATATATGCATTTGAGTCTCTCTGTTCTTCTCTGTGTTATACTAAATGATTGTATTCAAAATTGAAATATGAAATCCGCTGAATAACCATCTCCTCAAAAGTTTCAGGTTATCTGTCGACACTGAACTACTTGCGGCTATATAGAATATTTATTATGTACTCCGCTCTCTCAGTTTTCTCTCCTTAGACTATATATCCTCTAATGAGAATTCAATTGCTGTAGTAGTAAACTGGGTTCATTGATTTATCAGCCCCGTTGGCCACCAACTAAAAGAAGTAACGAGCTGCTTTGCTGCTCAATGAACCAATCTCAAAGCAATTTTATGCCTGAATGGAATGAAAACAGCTGTTGCGATTGGATATTTGATTCATGCCTCCTGAGTAGAATCGGAAACTCTTTAGCCCCATCTATTACAGAAAGCTCTGAATATTTACGGGAACTCGTATTGAATATATAAATCTATACTGGGACGATACCAAGAGGATTTGACTTGACTTTAAGACCATATTCCAAGATCATATTTGAATTTGCCAATGCGAGTTAATCCAACTAAAGGCATGGATTTTTCAAAATTAAAAACAACTAATTCTGTTAACAGACCTATTTAATTACGTGACTCACCATTCGATAACAAGAAAACACCCGCCTTCTCAAAAAGCCCTTTATTATGCGGATTTTGGGCAAATCGTTTTTATTTTTGCCTCGTGATGCCCTTAAAACCCGTTAACTATAGAAATGAGACCACCTTTTGAATTCACGATCTCTAGTCTCAAATCGAAAGAAAGGAGAATACAATCATATCAATCTTTTGAAGTTAAGCACATTGAGCTAAATCATCGAAATGACACCAACTTATATTTCTAGAAGCTCTGTGTTCGTTGCTTACTTTCGATTGCCTGACAAAAAATTTCCATGGTTAGAGTCAGCTGCACTGTCGAAATATTTAAAATAGCATTATCAGCGTTTAGAACCTTTGCGAAGCAGTAATTTAATGAAATAACTTTTATTTTTGCATCCGAAATGTTTTGATTAAGGCGCTACTCTTTTTATTTACGACTTCGATATTTTATAATTTTTAGAATGAAGAGCAATTTAGTCAAAGTTATCGCGCTTATTGGAGTCTTAGGAGTTGGAACCTTCTCCCACGAGAGACTGGATAGCCTCATTCCAAAAAGCATCTCAGTCAACTTTCTTGTTAAACTTTTCTCTTTTTTCATGCTTGCTGCTGTCTTTTGGGCGTTTTGGGAATATGCGGAAAATTTTTTAAAGTTTTTCAAAATCTCTCGCAATACCTCGAGGAAATTCGGGACTCATTTGAAGATCGAGGGAAAGGTGTTCAGCATAGCTTATACCCAGAAGGACGACTTTTGTGCTATGTGCCTTGACCATCTAAAGCAAGATCGGGTGGTAACGCTGCCGAACTGCGGTCACAAGTTTCATATTCAGTGTTTTTTGAAGTGGTATTTCATCCGCAAATCTTGCGCCACCTGCCTGACACCAATTGAATAAACGATTCATCAGCCTAACGTCTGAAATTTAATGCAATTATACAAAGAATTCTCACTTTTAAAGATTTTATATCCTTTGCTTTTTGAACTTATCTTGGTGTGATTTGTATTATAGACAGCTCAATTCCGAGTTATTCATATGTATATCTGTGAAAAATCTACCGAATGGACTTTCAAGTGGTGATTAAGACCTTCACTCAGTGAATGCAACAGCCTCAGTGATAAGTTTTTTAGGGCTTTGTTCGCTCGCTTCTTTGCAACCTCAAAGGAGCACAGCGGAGTTTGTTAACAGATACAAGTTTGGATGAGACATACCGGAATCCTCCTCCAAAAGGGAGTAAAACTTCAAGTCGTAGGAATTTGTACTTTCTCTAATCGTATTCAATAGTGTTCGCAGTTTGGATAAGTCGTTCTGTTTTAGGAGTGTTTAGAAAGCGAATATTACTTGGTTCTTTATGAGAGAAAAAAAATATAGATTCTGAAAAAGGAGTTGTAAGCTTGTTTTGCTAATATTTTATGCAACTAAATGCTTCCTTTAGAATAAATTCAAATACGCCATAATTGATCAAATACGCAGCCATGAGAGCAGCTCAATATCAGTTAAAGCCATTTCGCAGATAAGAAAGACGCAATTAACGAAGCCTATGCTTATTAATTTCAATAAATTTTGGAATTATTTTATTTTTATTTTTTTGTTTTACTGGGGTACAATCGTACCAATGTGGAGCAAAGTTACCCATTCTAATCGAACATTAGAGTTTTTTCCAAGCTAATCCTAAATTTTTTCCAATTTAATTTTTTCGACTAATGATATTTCCTGAGGCTAATGATGCTGAAAGCGTTCTGGGAGCTATTGTTCATAATGAATATCTCGAAAGACAAACATTCCTACATAGCATCATTCATAGGTAACTAAAAATTCCTTTTCAATGTACATTCCCGATCTCTAGCTCGTAGGCCCTTCAAATTGGTGTTTCACCTCAATTATTTCAGCCAGCAAGTTAACTTTGCATCGTTCGCCAGTGTTTTTATAGCCTTTCATGAGTAATTTCCAGCAAAATTTTGCTGGACCTTTTGGATTATTTGTGTTTCACACAAAAACCTGATTTAACCAAGTCTCCAATTTTAATCACACCTCTAGAGAGTGTTGATCTCCCAGATCAGCCTGATCATCCAAATCAGATTATAATTCACCAAAATTCTAGAGGACAAGTTGGCCAAATTTCTGCTACACTGAAAAATGTTGATAATCTTGAAATAAGTCTGCTCAAGCAAATGACCCTTTCCACTGATATTTCTCAGAAGAGCAACACAAAAAAATCGACGTAAAGCTTCTGAAATTCAAGGGATTTCCGCTGTTCTGTTGCAGAGTGTGTGGGAAATGCTCCAAGTTGAAAAGCGAATTATAATTATAACCCACATTTTTTTTTTGTCACTCGAAAGGCTCAAGAATCCAGCATGATGTGTGTTAATTTCTATCCTCTTATATCACTTAAACAACAGTGCTAAATGCGTTTAATCTACAAGAACACATTATATCCAACGTAACGGAGAACTACTTGGCTAAAATTCACATCTCATTTATTAGTTTGGCTTTTCAGTTCAATTTAATGAGTACATCTATCAAACTAAACATGGTCATCTGCTTTTAAAACACAAAATAAACCCAAATTTTTCTCAGACTGCATATAAAATACAATATTGAATAAAAGCACCACAGAATTTCGAAAACAATCTTATTGACAAACTACCTCCTAAAAAATCTAAAGTTCTGGAAGTCCTGTTGACTCGGTAACGGATCGTGTACTCCCAATAAGATGAGCTTTGATATCGCTATCTCTTATTCCTTCTGGTGAGGTGTGCTTCTCATCACAGCCAATCCTCTTCCTTCGGAAACAACGACACCAGGACTCCTTGATTTGGTTCAGCAGGCGATGAGATACTCCATACGCGAGCGCGTTGAAAAATCCCTGAAGAAGCATTAGATTGAATAGGACCTCGAATGAGGTTTCATCCATCAGCTTCGGGAAAAAGGTTATGATAATCTGATAAACAAGCATAGGCATCCAAGAAATAATGAGCAGGACTGGAAATAGCATCAGTGAGATAAACTTGTGTTTTGAGCGGAAAAGCCCGTTCATAACGCTCGAAACAACACAGTAGCAATACGTAATGTAGCCTGCAGTTAACAAAGCTGGAATAGAAAGACTGATAGCAAATGGCAGGTCGAATGAACCTGGATTTATGTGATGATAGCAATAGCTCTTCTCTGTAGTTGCGTCGTTATAGGCCTTGAATAATTGGATGAAATAGTCGTAAATGGAAAATAAGATCGGTGTGAACTGCGAGATAATGAAGTACTTTCGTAGGTTTCTCCTGATTGTTTGATCATCTACGTTACAAAACATGCTTTTAAGAGCATGAGCAAAGCATGCTACCCAAAAGAAGCTTGAAATGGTTCCGTACTGGCTGATCGCGGCTGCAAAGGCGCAGATTTGATCTGTTTTGTCCTTGAAAAGAGCCGATGTAGGAAAAATGAATAGCAAATCCGCGATTGAGATCATAAGGACGATGAATCCTAATGGCCTTTTATATGTTTTGAAGAAAGCGGAGACAATAAAAACGAAAAGGACTCCAACTGCAGAGAGGCTGATCGCTATGTTAAACAGGAGTCCATTTGCGATGACCATTTGATTAGGCTCCTCTAAAACATGTTTTTCGTTCATATTTCCAAACGTTGTTATCGGCTTTCCAATAAATCGAATTATCAGGTAATCAAATAGAATAATGAAATTTGGCCTTTCCGTAGCTAGTTTGTCCTCCGAAGTATTGAAAAAATTGTGAGCTCATGACAAAGAAGGAGTAGATCAGCAATTAATCACACAAAAAAACCCTTTTGCATTGAAGTTGAAGAGAATTAATAAAAAAACTAAGCTAATATTACTTTTGTGGAAGTTTTGTCTAGAGCCATAGTGGGTTAACTTTTCGTTATAAACTCTCAGCGCTTCCAATCTAATCTCCAAAGTTGGCCTTTTCAGTTGCGGTTTCTGGTATGGCCAGGAGGCTGGAATAAAAGAAGCATGAATTGTTAGTGTTATTAAGTTCGAAAATTGAAAAGTTTGGAAAATTTAGAAAGTCGTTTTCTAATTAATCAATTTCATGCAGCTCGTATTTCCCTGATTAAAGACACAACAATTTAGTTTCAAGGCTTGCTTTGTGATTATATACTGTATAAGCTATACATAATATCTTCCAAATGAAAGTCCATTTTGGCTTCACCCTAAGTTTAAGACGAATCCAAAAGACTCAATAAAGATAATGATACTAACAAATACCTTTATCAATAGACAATACGTAGATAGATTATAGATATTATTCCTACCTTGACTAATATCAACCAATATTACTTGTGCCAATATTAGTACTCTAGCGAGATTATTAGACCTGTGGTAATTGACTCGTTAATATAAGTCTTCATCTCTAATAAATTTTCGGATATTAGGATTAGCTCGTTGCCAAGCAATGAGTGGGTTGTTGATGTCGTTTCTGAATGCCCTTAGTTGCCGGTTTAGCATCTCGTTTTCTTCTGCTTTTAATTGCATCTCTCTGTAATCGTTCTCTTCTTTAATATCTTCGCCATTTGCAGCCACATTCGTTTCCACTAATCAAATGACCACTATCAGGACTTACCAATCGCATTAACCACCAATACCTTTATATTTATCGAATTTGCTTTCTAACTTCGGTAATATCTGGTTAGGATCTAACGCGTTAACCCCTGCACCAAGCATATTCACGTCTTTATCATCCATCTTGATCATTTTGTCTCTTACCCCTAATTCTCCACATTGAGCTTGCAGAAAAAGCTATAAAAAAGACCTAGTCCCATGCCATCGTATTGATTGTTGCTAAACCTTTCTGTGTTCATTGACATATTCACATTTCTATTGAGATCTAGATGCTGACTCATCGGCAGGTTTCTGTTTGCATTCATATTATAATTTTTCATTTGCTCCTCTGACAGATAACTCCCTGCCATCTGCATTCTCTGCGTCCCCAATACATTTCTTTCATCGCTCTTAAAATTTGAGGGTGGAAAAAAAGGAAATTGAAAATTCTGAAAAGCTCCAAACTGAAGGTTCATCGCAGGATCTGAGACAAAAAAGAACTTACTCAAATACATCTAATTTCATAATTACTTGCAAAAGCACTTGAATTGCCGCCAATGATTGCTCTGTGCAGCATTTCAAACCTCCGTTCGTTTACTTCTTTCGATTTTGCTATTTCTTGATGCAGGAGGCGAATTTGCTCATATTGGATGCTGGACTGCTGCTTCAGTTGCTCTGCAATTTCAGCAAATAATTGGAATTTCTCATGCATTTCGGCCAATAGCACTATTGGCTCTGCGTTGCTATTGCTCATTGAAAATTTCCCTTGACTTTGTATCCGAGGACCTTTTTCTAGCTCCTCCTTGGAAAAGAGTTCATCGCTGAGGTCCTCTTCGTCCGATTGGTCTCTCTTGAGCTTCTTGATCCTGTGGAGATGAGCTCTAGAAATTACACAAGAGATAAGCCTTTTCCTTTTTGATACAAACTACTTATTATTTCTTTTGAACATTGGGTGCGAGAAGCAATTTTCTGCAGTGTCTGTTTTAACCTTGTGGAAGCCATACATATTCAACTGTGTGACATTGAGACAACGATCCCCAAAAAAAAAAATTGAATACTTGTCTGACGAAGGATGAATAATTGCGGTGTTTGAAGAACTGCGGTAAAACATTCGCTGAGAATGAAGCAACATCTAATATGAGGAAAGAAACTCCATCTGGGTCCCAGCGTATTGAATCCTGAAAGTCTGGGCTCTTTGATCAGAGAGTGAGCTGTGGGGGTGAGAATGGCTTATTACTTCAAGAATTTGATAAACTTTTGCGATGAAAGGGGAAGCCGAGCATGTGCGGCCTCCTTTTTTAGGTATTTTTATAGACATATGATATCCTTATACTGTTTAAAATAAAGTACACTAATTAAAGTTGTTTGTTGTTTGGTTTTCACTCGATTAGGATTGGAAATTAATTTATTTAAGAAGCAAATACTAAGTTAGGATGATGAGTAAATGCTTGTCATCGTTAATTTGATTCGATTCTGTGCATTATTCGCAGTTGCTTTGATATTCTAAGCTTCGTAGAGCTGCCTTCGAACGAATCGATCTTGGAGGAGCTGAATAGAACCCTGTAAGCGTGTTCTAATAGTAGATGATCATAATTTCGGTAGATTTCTTTGACAATTCGAGTAAGTAATAGATACAAATTTTCTTTTCGTTAAAGAAACCAGAGAGGTGCCTGAATAGAAGCCATGGCTACGGGTTTGGAAATACTTTTCGATTATTTAAATTTTCGAACGCTACATATTTGTGCTTCAAAGGATTGCAAGTCAAGTCATTGTGTGATATGCTCTTATCGGGAGGCTGGATGATCTTTCTCTGCTGGTGTTAGGAGACCTTTAGCAGCATCGTCTAAGATCAGGAAATTTTTAAAAAGGTGAAAGAGAGGACTGAGAAATGACGCAGAGGCTTTTTCAGTGATATACCTCTGATAAAGCTCTTTGATATCTCGTGGCATTCAATGATAGTGATGTTAGAACTGAAAATTTGATTGACTTCTTAATAATCCTATTTCAGAACGCAATAACGATCAAAAATGGCTATCTGGCATTCTGTAGAGACATCAGAGTGACATTTGAGCAAACTTGTTCTTTTCATTCTTTTTTTGATTAATTTTTAGGAAGGCTGACGTTGGTAGTGATTCCTGTGATTCCTTGAAAATATCAATTCGTTATCAACTCAAATGCCTTCTTTTAATTGCTCTGTCCTCTACTATCTCATGAAATTACATATGTATAAGTATAAGTGTGTTAATCTTATTTCACGAAAGAGTATGAACCTCACTGTTTTTCTTTATTGACGGCCATCAATCATTAAAATTGTTTTACGTTGTTATTTTTCATTGATATCATATTTACAAAAGCGATTTTCCTTCTTTATTAACCACAATAATTTATCCACGCAATCGTTTTGAGTCTGACGGATTCGCTCTAATGAAAATTGTGGCTTTTCGAATATGAGTTGAACTCTTGCGAGGTTTTTCTCGACTATATTTTTTCTATTCGTAAGCTTCCATAGCTCCAAATAGATCTTGATTTTCCATTGATTTACTGATTACTACTGCGCCTTTCGTCGTACTATTCGAATTCTGGCAATTTGAAATCTCCACTCCAAATGAGTAAATAAAAGAACAATCAATAAAAAACAAAAGAAAAGGAAGAACGAAAAAAAGAGCCTAATGAACAAAATTTTCTTATTCGCACTGATAGCCACTCTAGCGCTAGCTGCGGAAGTAAATGTCTTTGAAAAACTAGATTTAGGAACCGAAAATATGCCGATTCTTAATAGTTTGCTCGAAAAAGCAAACCACTTAGCCGGTGACTATGCCAAAGACCCGTGCGTTCAGAAAATTTCAATGCAAATGCAAATGAGCTCGATCCTCTGTCTCTACGAGTGGCATCAAAAACGCAATATTATGGATACTGTTAACTGTGCGATGAATATTACCACCAAAGCCAAAGATCAGCTGCTTAACGAATGCAAAATCCCGAACCCTTTCAACTAATCGCCTTAGAATGAGTTTCTTCCTTTGATTTTGACACCTTCTATATTTTTCAGTCGTTTAGTCCACACAATTGTTATGTCAATGAATGGAATCAAGTAAATAATAGGAACTAGTAGCCCAAAAATCCAATGTTTACTGTTAATACTTCAACCTTCACATGAAATCAGAACTACTAATTACAACAATATCAACCGAAACTAGAAACAAGAGTATACTTATCTTTTTCAATAAATCGTTGAATATATACGAATTGGTTAAAATTTCTACTAACCTGCAGGTACAATTAAGTAAATTGAAAGAAAAACAAAAACAAAAATCTACCAGCAATTACACTCATTTCTCACTCCAATACGGTGGAACAAACAAAATTTTCTTACAGAGCTCCACCATTGTTTTTAATTGCGAGGTATCCTGTTAATAGGCGAAGCGATCTGAAAATCAATCTTCGGAGTTGATACCCGAATCGATAAATCGCTCTTGTTTCTCCTATGTGTTTTTTTGAAAAGTTGCTGATGCTGCTTGCTTTTCTGGAATAGAATCTTGTACTTCCCATCTATCCGACCAGTATGAATGCTGCCATTTAAAGACTCCATTCCTTTCGTATGAAGCACCAATGATTTATTGCTCATCAGAATTTCATGTGGGCTGCTATTAAATGCTGAGATATTAATCGGAGTCTGGGGCTGTGTTTTAATAGCAGTGAAAGGCGTTTGAGTCGATTTGCTTCCAAAAAGCTGCTCAAGCAGCCTCGGCGAGCTGACCTTTGATATCGATGTTTTCTGCGAGAGTGCGGTGGTAGGTCTCTCAATTTTAAAGCTCATTCCCGTGCCCATTGAAGAGCAAGCTCCGTTCTGTGTTACTGTTGTGCCCATATGAACGGACAGTAGCGGACTCGCAAGAGGGCTGCTTGGGATGGCAAAACGTGAGTCAATACTCCCAATTGAACTCCTTTTCCTTCCTAAAACGACACTAGATGGCTCGTTGGACGTGATGAATGTTTTTAGAGAATACGGCTGTTCTGTTAATATCCTCGTGCTCTGAATTTTCCGCTGGATAAATTCATGGAGAAGGGGTTCTTCTTTCTTGAGGTTGGTGAGACTCGCTGCCGTCGCAGGCCGTTTTATTGCTCTCCTTTTGCTCACAGAAATGTTCGGTTTGCTCGAGCGGTTATCGATCTCGGTCAGTTTCGTGTGGATTTCTTTGTCTGGTTCATTCACATCGATTTGTCTTGGGGTTACTTGACAGTCTAAAAAATCCAGCTTTTTCTGTAATACCTCTGGATTTCTGAAGATCGTCTGGTCGGCAACACCAACCCTCGCTTTACTACTGATAGGCCTTGTGGTTGGAACTGATCTCTTATGTGGTTCTGCTGGTCGGTCGTCTATATCCTGAACATTGTCCGCAGTTTTAACTAGATTATAGCTCGCGGACCTAGGCCGATCATTGATAAATAAGGATTTTCTTGGTCCTTCACTTGCGACTGTCAAGACAGGTTTGAAGCGCGTATCTTCTTTCCCAGAGGCTATGGTGTCAGCAGTAAGCTTTTTCTCGGGAGATCGAATTCCAGAAAACTGTATTATAGGAGACTCGATTGTTGCGAACTTTTTCGTGCTTTTATCTCCGCGGGACTTTGTTGCAGAGGCTGTGATCTCTATCAATGAGTCACTGCTATCACTATCTTTATCTTTGTCTCTTGTTCGCTTTCGAAAAGAGCTTGCCGAATTCTGGTGCTGCTGCAGCGCCGCAAAGCGAGATGCTTTGACGAGTGGAGTCGGATTTAGATTCAAAATCGATTTTCCGTCCTCTTCCTGGGCGACGAAGGTGAAAAGAACCGGCTGGCTTGATTTTTTCGGAGATATCCCTCCCAGGCCTATCGACTCCCTATGCGACTGCCTTTCTGCAACATTTTCTTGCTTATTCATCATCTTTTCAAACTGCACAGACTGAGTTGCGAAATTTTTCAATGCTATCTCAGAGCCTCTTATATCTCCCGTCTGTATCGGTGCATGGAACATAACATCAGACATGAGCCCCTCTCCCTCATGGCTATGTAAAGTTCCCTCCTGGTTCGGTTGAATTATCATTCTTTTGTGAATTCTCTTTGCCATTTCGTCCTTGGTGATCATTGGTTTTTTCTTTTTCTTCTTTTGAGACCATTTCTTCTTTTTCTCTTCCTCTGCGACCGTCTCTTGCTTGATGAACCTCTGCACGCCCGTCACAGGGTCAAACTCAACAAGCGTTTGTAACGCGCCTGCACTGTGAGTTCGCTTGCTGGTTTGTTGCTTGCCTTTTGGGCTAACTGCTGGGTCGTGGATTAACTGAGAAAACATCTGATTGTCCTTCTTCTTTTGAAAATTTCCCATGATGTTCTTTGACATATAAGGCGTCATGCTGCTATTGCTTGCCAAAAAATTGTGAGGATCGATGAAATTATGCTTCTGTCCTTCAGCCTTAAGCTTTTCGAAAAGCTCGTCTCGCTGAACTTTGCGTGCGTGATAGAATTTGCTGAGCCCGCCGAGATGAGTAAAAGTCTGTTTAAAGTTCTGCTTGCTGATACTGAGAACACTAGCTTTCTTAGAAGTGACCTATAAGTAGCAGCAATGACTTAAAATGATCTTTATTTGGAAGAATTACAGTGATTCTGTATTCATATTTCTCGGTTTTGTTGTTTTGAAAAAGGATCTCTTCTCCAGCGAACGCACCAGGCGTTATGTTGCACAGCGTCACCCATTTTTCTTGTGTCATGACGACCTCTTCTTTCTTCAGAGGATTTATTATATCCAGCATGAACTTCCTTTCAACGCGGAAAGTGCCGCTTTCTATGAGGAAAATCCGAGGGTCTACCGGGACTTCTCCTTCATCTGTAAGAACATCGGACTCTGAAAGCGCTTTTGGCTATAGCAGGGAAATAAATGTGGGTGGCAAAGCTCATTTATTTATTACCTCAAAAGAATAAGAAACTAGACTTCGGCCTCGTGTTGTTTCAATAAAGATATTGACAGTGGCGAGCGCGCTGAGGATGAAAGCCGTTCTGCGATCATGATCTTTTTTGATAAAATTATTGTAGGTTGCAGAGTCAATTGTTAATAGCTCTGTTTTCGTCTTGCAAAGGATCGTTGCCGTTCTCCTTTTTGTAATTTCACCGATTGCTACAACAATTACGAATTATTACTGCTTGACTCTCTTTCGAAAACTTACCAATTTCTCCAAATCCTGTTCCTTTCCCTTGGATTTTTGAGATATGACCATACTTTGCTGCCAATGTAGAAAACTGGTTTTCTTCGTCTTGAAAAAGAGAGAACGCCTGCCGCGATTTCACAGTAACAGAGAGATTTTTCACAAATTTCTGAACGTTAACAGCAGTAATAAACCCGCTCTTCCTTCGAGGCGCTCTTACCACGTCTGGGCTAAATTCGGACATCGCCTCCACTAATGAAAGTATATCTTGCTGATTCGAAACTTCATTCATTCAACATTAGCACTCCTAACAATTTTTTTTTAATAGATTACCTCTATTAGGCGAGCCATTCGAGAATGAGAACGAATTATTTTGGCTCATCGAATTATCTTCTACGAATTTCGTTTCAATGGATTTTGGCTTCACAAAGCGGTGTCTTTTCTTTTTTGCTGGATCGATGATACTTCGTTCTTCCTCTATCCTCGACAATCTTGAAAGTTCCAAGGCCTTCTGCTGCTCTTCTTCCATCGCACGTTTGGCTTCTGCTTCTTCAAGCTGTTTTTTTAACAGTGCTGCTTCATCCTGGCGGTCTTTCTCTGTGATCAGCCAGCGATCAAAGTTTTTGTTCGTGATAACAGCGACTTCTCCTGATAATATCACGTAAAATTTATGATTTGTAGGATCGCCCTCTCGAAACACGCAGCGTCCTTTGTCGTGAACCTCGTAACCCAGGCTGCTACAGAATTCCAAGTAATTTTCTTTTGATCCTGAAACGTCTTTTGAATTGAAAAGGTTCTTGAAAAATTCAAGCTTTTCAATATTTTCGTATATTCGCTTGAGTATAGGGTCAATTGAACTGTAATTGCATTCGTTTGGTTACCTCTGCATCAACAATGGTTTTCTCATCTTTTTGTAGGGCCTCAACTAACCGCTGATGCTCTTTGTTCTAAAACAGGGTTATTGAAGTGGGATTTCGAGAAGGGAAAGGTACTTCGTAATGCCTTCTGATGGGACTCGGAGCATCCAAGTCGGTGACTGAGCTGAGTATCATCATAATTTCAAATTTTTTCCGGCTTGCTGATGAGAAATAAAACTATTGACTGGTTTTAGAGTGCGACTCCTAAAATATAAATACTAGTGCTTCTCAAAATTTATTAATAATCCTAACAACTCAATTGTTCTTGGTTTTGAAACCAAATTCATACTACTTTCATGAAATTTTAAAGCTTCATAAGCCCTTTCTCTTGAAAATTTACATGAAAACACATGAAGATAGGGTGGTATTCATGAAATACATGTAAGTGTACAAATAATACATTAATGTCAAATTCATACTACTAAGCGCCTTGGAAAAGCTAACGTTAAGAATCACTTTTTGTGTATTTGTACTCCATACACAACAGAATCCCTGTAATAAAATAGCAAATATTCGCGCTCAAACAACCGTACAATACAAGGCTCAATAGGATTTCAACGGGAGAGTACGTCCCATGTATAAGTTCATTAAACCTTTTGAAAAAAATATTCAAACTATCACTCGAGAAACAATCATCGTGGAGCGCCTTTCTGATTCCTTGCGTAACGTCATGAAAAGTTCTGAAGTTCGGCTGAACCACAGCGATGAAAGCTATTACTACAAACGTCGAGGTCCAGAGCCAGAAATGAATGAAGAGCAGTCCCACGCCACTCCCATCGCGCAGATTCTGATGGAAGACATACCTGAACTTCTTCAAGCACGCTCTTCTCCATCGAAACATCGCGTTAAATATCATTAAAATCACAAAGACACCCATCAAGACCCATTCGACAGCACAAAAGAGCCGAAGCACGCTCGCATTAGCTCTGTTCTTGTTTTTTTATTTACTAGTTTGGAGTGGAGATTTCAAATTGCCAGAATTCGAATAGTACGACGAA
>ENA-UOTX01000158-UOTX01000158.1-compost-metagenome-genome-assembly--contig:-NODE-158-length-75582-cov-10.866631_pt1 | contig 75582 bp, 50 predicted proteins | sample MGYA00238143_ERZ746982 | MGnify/ENA primary metagenome ERZ746982 (study PRJEB28758, sample SAMN06268862) | compost metagenome | isolation source: single cell | place: USA: California, Emeryville, Joint... | reverse complement strand
ATTAAATTCTGTCAAACAAAGATTCTGAAATTTTTCAGCCATAACTTTTGCACTCCATTATATCTTTCGAAAGAAACTCTAATACAGCAAGCTTCAAGTTCATTAACTCTCCCGAAGAAAATAAATGTTTTAAGTAAGTTTATTCGATCTGATTTTATAAATTTTGATGATCTTACATACTTATCTGAAGAAGTTCTTACCTCACCTTAATTTGTTTTCAGAAGTAACAGAACCGATACAACATTGATGAAAAACTTTAATTCTCACAAGATTTCTTTGAGCATTGAATCGAATTATCTCCAAGAAAAACCACAAACATCTGCGTTTTTACTTATTCAATATTGTGAAGCGGGCTAGACATACCATTATCGCCCAGGAGAGAAGTAATTAACGATTTGAAACAGCTATCACTTGACTGTCTCGGTGCTTTCGCATATGGATAAATAAAATTTGTTTTCGAATATCCAAATTACAGCATATGAACCATAGAATCAATTAACAAACACCAGAGACTGATAAACTGCAAGAAGATTCATTGGATACTTTATTCTTATTAAACTTATTCGGCTTTGCTGCCAGCGAGCTTGCCGAACTTTGCCTTCAAATTATTGATAAAACCTTCGTCCGCAAGGAATTTGTTCCAGAGAGTGACGCTACCTTTGGTTTGAGGAAGCACCAAGTAAGCTGTGATGAGGACTCTGATGAGGAGAACGATAGTTGAGAGGGCAGATGGGAGTTGGTCGAGGACTTGGAAGACGATGACTCTGAGGAACACCATAATGATCCAGTAAGCTCCCCATCTCTTGTGGTCTTCAGTTGAGCCGTTCTTTCCCTTTGAGAGGACGAGGAAACTTCCATAGGCAGGGATGACCAAGCCAAGGAGGAGCTCGAGGAGGCTGAGAAGTAAGGAGAAGATCATAGTTGCTAATTCAATTATTTTAAAATCTAATATAATCGATTTGGTTTTCTAAATTCAAAGTTCTGTGTTGTCTGCTTCCGATTTTAGAATCAGAATTTGAGTTATCACTCTTAATATAAATCTTTTAACAAGTGAACAGAAAATTGATGATGTTGGCAATTTATGAGCTAGCATGATGGCTTCATGACTCAGAAATGGTTCTCTGTGCAGGAATTTTTGATTTTACCGTGGATTGAAAACGAAGAAATGGGAATTGCTAAAAAAAAATAGAGCATGGTCTTCCTAAAAGGTTAAGTAAAATACATAACGTTCTGGACATTATTATTAGATGTGTCTCCGTAAATGGTCCAATTGGAATCTCTTAAGGAAAAATAATTTCAATTGACGTTGCAAGACGATCAGAAATAGTGATGAGCAGCAGTATTCCTACGGAATTTTGCAGTCAATCTATTAATATCTATCAACTAACGACAAATAATAGTTCGGCTGAACATAATATACCTTGCTTCAGGATTTATAATTTCGAGAGGTAGGCTGGGAAAAATTTGAACTTTCATTTTTGAAGAGAAATCTTGAAAAGCATATTTTTCTATGAGACCTGTAGTTGGCTTTGGGACGATACAGTTAATTTTAACAGTGAAGTTGTTTCAACAAATTGTTTAAAATAGAGATATGGCTGATGAGAGAGAAAGAGACGTTATCCGAGGAATAAAATAGAAAATTGGACTAAAATTTAAAAGCGAAAGAAATTAAACCAAATTGTTTTAACAGCTTGACTGAGAGAGTACATTTCATACACAACTCTTCTCCTAGTTCCCAGGCAACTTAATTCAGCAAGTAGTCAAAGACTCCCAATTCATACCTTTCGTTGCTGAATTTTCTTTCGTTTTTGCTTTTCATGCTACTTCGCGAATTAAATAGACCCTTCGATCAAGACAATGACTCGAAAAACTAGATTTGACAGCCACCTGCAGTCGAACAAGTTTAAATTTAATCTCTCATTTTTCTATCTCATAAAACAATGATTGAAATGAAAGAGTATTCAATCATAATCCAACCACCTCCCAAGAATTAGCAGTTCACAGAAAATTAAGTCTCAAAATCGTACAATCTTTGCCCGAACACAGAGTTGAAAAATGCTTCAAAAAAAAATTTGCCTTGAAAAGCAATTTTGCTAATTTAGTTTGTAAAAATTATTCTTGTAATTTAAAGAATAGAGCATGCAGATTTTCGTCAAGACCCTTACGGGAAAGACCATCACCCTTGAGGTTGAAGCCTCCGACTCCATCGAGAACGTCAAGGCAAAAATCCAAGACAAGGAAGGTATTCCACCAGACCAACAAAGACTCATTTTCGCTGGAAAGCAACTTGAGGATGGAAGAACTCTTTCTGACTACAACATCCAAAAGGAATCCACTCTTCACCTTGTTTTGAGATTGAGAGGTGGTGCTATCGAGCCCACTGTCGCCGCGCTCGCCAGAAAGTTCAACTGCGAAAAGATGATCTGCCGAAAATGCTATGCCAGACTCCCACCAAAGGCTAAAAATTGCAGAAAGAGAAAGTGCGGCCACACCAACAGATTGAGACCAAAGAAGAAACTAAAATAATTTGCATAGTCTGCGTTGAACCCATCTATACTTTTGCGTTGATATTCATATCTGTCATCAAGAAATTGCTTAGGGTGGGTAGTGGGCTAAGGTTCCCGTAACCAAAAATCTCAGATAAAAAAAAATATATTGAAGCAATGGTAGCTTAGGATAATTAGCATAGCAGTACGCGGAGGAAGAAGGAAAATCTAATTTTGAATAGTCAGTTTTGAAAATTGTCGGGAATGAAGTAAGTATAGCTCTCGAAGTTGCAAAAGATGGCATTTGAATCCGAATTGCTTGATAGATCGACAAAAAATTAGGAGGTGTTGGTGTTGAGTGGAAGATTCAAATAATGTGATTTTGCAAAAATCCTGAGGATCGTAGTAGTGATGACGCCTCTTCATCTCATCATGGAGAAAGGGACAAAATTTGAAGACATAGAGTTATGTCATTATCTGGCAGCTCCTCCAATTTAATATGTCTCTTTGATCGAATTTAGCTTTCCGGTATTAACTCTTGAAGTCAGCCTAAAGTCTAAGCTCGAAATATTCGCTCAACAGGATGTTTAAGAATTTTCAAAATTTATCTCTGTATCTGTCGAAGAAAGGAGCTCTCCAGCGGATCTTTTGCTCCAAAGAAAACATTCTTAAAGATTGAAAGCGATTTAATTCATGCAAATTTTTCGGTCATACGATACAAACACTTAAGACACAAAACTTAGTTGCATCATAAAGGGTGCCATTTATTCAGAGTAAAATCAAAGTTTTGATATTAGATGACTGAAGAAGAAATATTAATAAAAATTACATTTGGTCTTGGAAAGAGAGAGGAAAGCAAGAACGCGTAAAATTATTTGGTGAGGAAAATTAGAATAGAGAGAACACACTCGCGAAAAATCAACTAACAGTAAAGAACCTAAACAGAAATCCTAAGCAAAACAAGGACATACAATTGAGAACCCTGAACACTGCCGTTAAATAATAACTCAGATTTCAAAAATTAAGTTAAATTCCCATGTATGTTAGAAACTTTGATATTTTCAAAGCCTGTTTGAGAATGGCATTTTTGTTTGGAGGTCTCTTTTGAAAATGCATGTATTTATAGATATCATGGTCCATTTCCCAATGTATCTTCAACGCACTTCGAAGCACTGAAAAGTCTATAGAAAGAAAATAGAACCCTCCAAAATTCGCTGAACATCAAATGCTTCATGTGCATGCTTAGTCTTTCGTCATAGCTTCTTCATTGGTCTTATTTTTTCAATTTTCTGATGATAGCCTTCTAGAAGCCAGCGTCTGGAGCCTTCTTTTTAAGTAGAATACTAAATTTCTTCACAAAATTGAACAAAATCACGACCTCCTGCATCGTAGAAAATTGTAGATACAGAAATGTAATGCCATTTAAGATTGCTGGTATTCATGCATTTTTTCTGAAGGTGCACATAACTTCCTCAAGGTGGTTTAAAAAACAATGATATTATAATTCAAGTGTCAGTAAAAGTCAGTGTGAACATTTTTATTTTAAGTTTAAAAGTTATAATATTCAGTAGCCAGACATATCTCTCACTGTAAACATAATACTATCCCACATCTTCCTATTCAAATCGCAGGATCAAACTAAATCCCACGATTATCGTATGAACAGATCGCCATGATTCTCTTCGATTATTATTAAGAAGCGTTTACTAAATACACACATAACATCATAATACTTTATCGTCTTTTTGAAATATCAAGGAGTGTTTTGACGTCGATAAATTGAATAGAATGCACCTGTGATGCTATTGAGAGGTTTTTCTCCATAGAAAAATACCTACCGTGTCAGCTGAGACAGCCCTTCCATTATTCGAAAGAAAAATCTTTTCCTTTCCCATTACTTATACTCGTAAAATTATTGCACAAGAATTAATTACACTCTGTAAGCACATGAGATATCCACCTGTGATCTCAAAAATCATAGCTCTCACAGATATTTGTGTTCAGGCCTGAGGAAGAACCGGTAATTCTTTTAACAGATACTTTAGAGTCAGTAAATAAGCGAGAATCAGTTCGTTTGAACTTAGGAGTAAATTACTGATCACTGCTGCTATAGTTTTCAAAAAATTCACTATCACAATGATTTTCTAGAGGCAATTTTAACGGAGTTAATTCAACTAACAACTGATCGTTCTTCGCAGGATTCTTATTTTTTCAACTGACTCCATCAGTTATAAACGACCAGCTATTATATATCGTTTAATGGTCACTAAACAATATTCTAACTGACCAAATGAACCTTCGCGATGTTTTCTTAATTTTCATTGCGCTAACCAGTCATTCTAGAAACACCCCTGCCGGTTATTTAAGACCGGCGCTCCGAAGTTATAATCAATTAAGGAATTGAAAACTCATATAGCCGAGATTATAAGACTGGCTTGAATCACCTGGACTGACAGTCTCATCCAGATTTCTCAGCTCTGTCACGCAGTCGAGAGGAATCGGATCAGAGACTTGGAGACTCACACAGACGATACCGTGGTTGCCCAAGCACTACCCCACATGCAGACGGAACCCCCTGAGATATATAATTCAAACGAAACAAACTGTGAATAAAACAATAATCAAAGCGCTCAAGTTTTTTTTGGAAACAAACTCGTTGGAATTTATCAAAATGTCAAAAAATCAAGAATTAATTTTCAAGAGTTGTTCAATATATTAAAGATGTGGATTAGTATTACTTGACTTTTTATCGAAGAAATCAATCACCCGACTCCTCTATCACGCTATGAAGCCGGTGAAATAATTTATTATGAAGAAAGCGAAAAGAATTAATGACGCTACAAGAGTAAAGAATAAAAAAGAAATCAACCAACGGAGGCAACGCACGAGCTCCAGGGATTGCACCAGTCAAGCGAAGCAGACCAGCACAATCACGTTGCGAGAAAAAAACAAGAAAAAGAAAAACGACCACAACGTGAGAATGAGAAGGAAAAAAACAAAAACGAGACCTGAGGCTCAAAAAAACACGGCCAAGTTGTCTCAGAAGCTCTTGCATTAAGAAGACCACAAAACATCAATGAAGAGCTTCGAATTACAAGGGAAGACGATTTGACTAGAATCGGAAAATTCAGGTCACGACGAAGCAAGACGGAAGGCAACGAAAGCAAATATACAAAGGAAAAAATTACAAAGAAATAAATGCAAAAAAAGAAGAAAAACAAACAAGATAAAAAGAAAGAATTAATAATGGAAGGTAACGATGAATCGATGGATGCTCAGTCTATTGGATGATCGAGTTAAATAACATTGATCTGAACGAAGAATGAGCGAGAATCATTCAAAGAACCTAAAACCCCTGCAAGCGAAAGCATCTGAATTAATTTAAATATATAATTCGAGATTTATATATGAGTTGGCAATTTCTATAATTCGGAATTCCTTAATTTCATATTTGCTAAACCTGAATGGTTTCCCTTGTAATTCAACCAAATCTCGGCAAAAAAATCTCAATTAAAAAAAATTGTCTCTTTTAGTTAAGATTTAAGTTAGGAATGGAGCTCTAGAATTATTTAAGTTTGAACTTTTCAGATATCTTGATTTGGCCATAGAAAGTTTAAAGTCTCAAAAAGGAAGATGATTGAATCGTCTTCCCGAGCATAGCGAGATTACTATTGGCGGTTTATTCATAGAAATTCAAAAATTCATCACTATGACTTTCAGATTCTTTCATTTAGTATTAGTTTCACAACCCTGGAAATTTCATTCGAATTGTAGAGTTTAGTCATTTCATAAAAAAGAGCGGTCTAAGTCTTACACCATAATATAAATACTAGATATACAAGTTGTTGACTAAAAGCTGAATGATTACACTTTATTTTACTCTTGTTTAACCATCTCTGTCCAAATTTCAATGCGAATATGGTAAAAAGAGAATTGCAACTCAATAATAAATAAAGCTCCTTTAGTGCAGTTCAACAAGTTTTGTGATTACCTATGAATATTCCAAGTTTATGTTTATTCACATACAGCGTGAAGTAGATGATAATTAAAATTAAATTTCGAAATTTTCAACTCTAATTAACTCTGCAGTAATCTTTATTTTTGGACAAGCCCGTCTTATTTAAATATTTGATTGCAGCTAACTTTAAGAGCAATATATACAGCATCTCCCGAATATTCAATAGACAGATAAACGGACAAATAAATATCAATTAGCTATTTAAAACTTCAAGAGTTCCAATATTTGGAGGCATGTGAAAGTTTTATTGAGTGAGATATATTTTTAAAGTCATTTCATAACTAGTCTGTCTTTGGAGAAGAAATTGACTCTACAACCTCCTCTCTCAGTGGACTACCAGCCATTTTAACTTTCTTTTGAGCTTCTGCCTGGTAATCGTCATCCAGTACTTCAACAATCGCCATTTTAATGAAATTAGTAATCTGTTCGCAGCCATACTGCCAATATTTCCCCCACATTTCGTTTCTAGAACGATTAAACAGTCACTTTTATAATTTTTATTTCCCAGTTCTTTACCTCCTCCATTCTGACATCGGGAATTTCTTTGAATTGACTCCTTGGGCAATTCTCAGAATTGTTATTGCTTTCGAAAGTTTCGAAAGATTTGCTTTATCTTCTTCATCTATTGAAAATATTGCCTCTCTGAACTCTCGAATAAATCTCTTTATGTTATCCTTTATTAAAGGGAAAATAGTTTGTTAGGGGGAAGGATCGCTTCTCGCTAGCTTTACGATGATTTTCATTTGTTCTTCATGGGTAGTCGCATGCAACAATGGCAAAGTCCCTTCCGGCTTTGAGGCTTCCTCTACGATCTCCGAGAAGGAATCTGTAAATTAGATGATTCGTCATTCACATCAACATCAATTATATGATTTTACTCTTGTTTAGGAAATAATCCGAAAACAGTTTGTATATTTCCCCTGAGGCCTTTTGCGCGTAGAACGATCCCCCTTCACTCTTTAAGAAACCCTAAAAGACAAAAAAAATTATCATTGTGAAAATATGGGGCAATGAATCTACATTATTAAGCATGAACTCAACGCTAGGAAGACATTTCTCTCTCAGCACCACGTACAATGCGTCCAACTTGATTTTGTTAAAGAATTGTTAGTGTTAGTCCCCCTTGAGAGTTAACAGGATACCTTTTGCACATTATCCTTTTGAATCATATGCATATAGCTATGCAGTTGGTTTAGATATTCCTCCATAAGCTCTTCCGACTCCACCGGCTGCCATGTATAGAAAAACCCATCTTCTTCCGGCTCATAATTCAAATCGCCAGACCTCTGCAACCTTTCAAAAGAAAAATTAGTGTCTTTTGTGGCAAAGACCCATGAAACTTACTTTTTTAATTTGACGATGAGATCAGGGAGGCTCATCCCTGTTTTATTCGCCAACTTTGCCAGACAGCACCGATACAAGCCTTTCATCTTTCTCGAGCTATCTATCACATGCTGGAAAAATGGATCCTCCTTTGCTAACTCTTCCCCACTTTTCTTATAAAACCCTATTTTATAAACCGTGTCTCCAACTTGCTTCAGCTTAAAAAAATCAAATTCATCCGTGTCGAGCTTCACGAGGAGTGTAATAAGAAGCTCTTTTTTAACGTCATGCTTTTCGAGGATATCTTTAAACTTCACCACTGTGAGCTGAGTGACCTCTTCTTTCATGTCCTTCTGATCATTTTTTTCTTCCTCATCCTCGGAGAAATAGACTCTGCTCTCGCCCTCCACCTCAAATGCTTCGTCTCTGGTGCGCTTGTTCAGTCTCGAGGGGAGAGGCTGCTTCATGCGTGTATTCGCAGCCTCGTCTTTGATTTTTTTCATGATTGATCTGATTTGCGATTTTTCAATCACGTCCGAATAAATTGTCGCTCGCATTCTGAAAAAATCGTCGTCTTCTAAAAACAAATGGCAGTATGCAGGTTTCCCGTCTCGTCCTGCTCTTCCCACTTCTTGGATATAGCTTTCTATGCTTTTTGGAAGGTTCAAATGGATGACTGCTCGGACATCTTGCTTGTCGATACCCATGCCAAACGCGTTAGTCGCGACAACAACTCTGATTTTCCCTTGGAGAAACCCTTCATGGACGTTCATTCGTTGCGTTCCGTCTTTATCAGCGTGATACGCAGCAGCTGTGATCCCGCTTTGGTTGAGGTGCATCGCAATGTTGTCCGCGTCTCGCTTGTAGTTGCAATACACGATCATTGATTTCAAGTCCTTATACAACGGACTCTTCAATAATTCTATCAATGCTTTAATTTTCTCACGGTCCTTAGTAACTGTAATCGAAATGTTTTCTCTGATAATTTTCTCGCTTTGGATGACTCCTCCATTCTGGTAATCAATTCCGAGTTGCTCACAGATCGAGATCTTCGTCTTTTGGGTGGCTGTCGCAGTGAGCCCGAGGATAGTGTCGACCTTCAGATGCTCTTTAATGGTTTCTTTGAGTTTGAAATAGGAAGGCCTGAAATTATGAGACCATTCTGAAATACAATGGGCTTCGTCAACGCAAACAAAATTGATTGGAGGGTATTCAGAAGCTTCAAGCCGAGACAGCATCTCGGGCGAAATGAAAAGAAGTTTAACGTGGCCAGCTTTGAGGAACTCAATGACTTTTTTCCTTTGACCTTCTGTCAATTGGCTGTTGAGCGAAACCGCTGGCAGCGAGTCTGGTACTTTTTCGATCTGATCAGCTACCAAACTGATCAACGGACTCACCACGACAGTCATCCCATCCATTAATAAAGTAGGAATCTGGTAGATGAGAGACTTGCCGGCTCCAGTCGCCAGGACGACCAGAGTCGATTTTTTATTCAAAACCCGCACGACTGCTTCCTTTTGGCCTTCTCTATATTTCTGAAATTTGTAGTGCTTGCGAAGGAGAGCGTCAAGATCATCGATAGTGTCTTTTTTTTCATTCATATTATTAAGGGACGGCAGGATGACTAGATCGTCTGGAAGCTCCTCGAGGACCATCGTGTCTTTTTTATCTGGCTGAGTACTCTCTTTAACATTGTGTTGGGAAGCCTCGTTGATATTTTCTATGACTTCCTCTTGTATATTTTGCTCAGCAACCTTTTTATTATGTTCTTCAACGATGACTCCTCCAAATTTTTGCTCGACTTCCTGCCAAATTTTACGCTTCAGAGGTCTCGAAATAAAAGCACATTCTTCAAACTGTTTGTATACTTCTTTCTTAATACGCTCGAGCATCTCCAAGGACCTATTCTCTGCCTCAGCGATCTTCTCTTGCAAGGTTTGCTCAATATCCGGAGTCTCTTCCAGGGCAGTTTCGTTTTGTTTTTTCTGTTTTTTTGAATTTCTTTTGCTGAACAGTTTTATTCTCCCATTCTTTTTGTACTGCAGCTTCAAAGCGTTCAACTGACCTCGAAACCGATCTTTGTACCTCGATTTTAAATTCAACCTCACAAAATTCTCGCTTTTTGATTTGTTGCTCGCCTTTTTCGATTGCTTTAGCAATTTTGCAGCTGCAATTCTCGATTTTTTCTTTTTGCTTGCTTCTGTCTCTTTCTCAATGTCGTTAAGTTTTGTCGCTGCAGTTTGCGCTTCAGTCTGCCCAGATTCTTCCGGTTCAATTCTTTCCTTATTCTTCTCAGTGGTAATTTCCGATTTCGAAGCCTCTTCTTGAGTGCTTGCAGTAGTAGTTGAATCCTCGGGCTTCTTGGTATTAATAGGAGGGAGTGTATTTCGGGGCTGGAAAATGAAATCATCTACTGGTTTTTCTCTTATTTTCTTTTCTGATTGCGGTTTTGGTGTGATAGTTGGCTGAACTGGCTGCGAGGTTTTCGTAAGTTGCTCAAGCAGACTGCTGAAACTAAAAACGGATGGCTTATCTTTTTTGAGGAGGTCCTTGCTGTTGCTGTTTGGAACTGATTTGTTTGGGGCTGCTTTGTTTTCTGATGTAGAGGGTGTTGATTTTTGAACTTTCGGAAGGAAAAATTCTTCGTTGAGCTTTTTATAAGGTCTAACTTTGATCTTGTTGATTCCGATCCCATCAGTTTGTCCTTCTTTTGTATAGATTTTTGGAGTCGGGAGCTCCGCGCCAAATATGTATGGTCTTGCCATTCAAAATTAAAGTTTCCGATATATTTTTTAAACAAATATTTTTTGCGCTTTTTTTCTGCGATTCACAATTATCTTAATCAGATTTCCCGGCTTTATGTAGAGGTTTCTTAGATTCCATTGTGGCATTCTCATTGAGTAGATTTTGCTTTGATGGATAAGTAATTGAATTTTATCATTATCCTTCTTCACACCAAGGCATGTTCCTTCAGTTCTATCCGCATCTTATTCAATGATAAAACTAAAATTCTGTCCTCCTGCAAGCTACTGCTTCACCCAATCCAAGGAATGCCTGGGTGCTTCAACAAATGATTAGCTTGGCTAATGTATAAAGGACTGTGATTATTCGATCATTATTGATCATTTTTTCATCTATGTCAGTGTTCATACAAACAAAAGAAATTTAAATAGTAACAAAAATGGCATATATAATGCTTTGTGAAAAAAAAATTAGCAAAACGTTTTCAAATAGATAAGTTGTAAAATAAGCAATATCAAAAAACTAAAAAAAGAGTAGTCTTATCAATAATGATAGTTATTTTTCTTTAAAAAAATGAGTTTTTCATATTCTATTAATTAAGAATTTCTTGTCCCATCATCTACAGATTTTCGTCGCAAGGTCTGTTACCATGCGCTAACTTATGGCATCTGATACAATACACTTTTTTGCAGCGAGGACAGTCAAGTTGATCCTTCTGCTTCAGTTTTCCGAGGTTAATGACGTAGCCGCAGCCTTGAGTATAGCATTGAACAAGCTGATGAGGGTTCTTCTGGACATAAGACGAAACGCATAGCTCATAATGTCTCTTCACGAGTTCAGTCGTAGCAGCGTGTTTGTTAATATCCTGATGGTCAAGTTGATACTTGCACCCGGCTCGCGGACATCTGATCGGAACCTTTTCCAACTCAATTTGCTTCTTAATATGTGATTGCAGACATTCTTTGCAAACAAAATGATAGCATCTGAGTTGCACTCCCTTCTTTTTTTTCGTGTTGCAAGCGTCGCAAGTTCGGAGGTACATCTCAAGATTAACTACCTTCCTTGCTCTAGGCCTGATTGACTTAGGCTGCGCTTGGTTGATGACCGGAAGCTGCTGAAATTTCGGAGAGCCTGGAACCATCTTGCTAGGCGTAGGCAACTCCATGAATAGCGGATTTAAGCTTCTGCTTTGAATATCGAACCAGTTATCTTGGTACACATCCCAAACTCCTCTGAATTTAAATGTGCCTTTGCGAGTAACCTTGCGTGCGCGTGGTTGTCTCTCAGGGTTAGCTTCGATCTTTTTAGGTATAGGCATTAGGGTTTGGTTAAATACGTTCTTGGTCATAAAGGTCTTATTAAAGGCATTCTTAGATGGCGTAGCGTTCCGGTCCCATGAAAGGCTTATGGTTGGTTTCTCTAGCGATGAGATGCTATTTGTGCTAGCATTAGTGCTGGCAACGAGACTACCGAGACTGTCGGTGCCTTTATTTGAAGACTTTGCGTCGAGTTTAGCTCTTGAATCTAACGTTACTCCTCGAGAGCTGATATGCAAGCTCGGGAGTCTAAGTGAAGGTTTTTGAATATTGTTTCTAAGAGGTGTCGTGGATTGGAGACCTGGCATACTTATTTTGTGTTATTGTTAGTACTCTAAGTTCAATTTTTCATGAATATATATAATGTTATATGGCTTCCTTAAGTCCAGCTCGGAACCGGCGTGATTGAATTCGCACGAATTCAATAAAATGACACGATAAACGTTAAATTCTTTAAATAGCGTACTGGTCAAATTAAATTACTGGACTTGCATTCGTATAGGGCTTCTTATGTCCAATAATATCTCTTCTGTGCAAGGAAATGGGTAAAAATGGATTGAATTATATTCTAGACCAACAGAGATTGGTGCTAGAGAACCATTCATATGAATTATTATCGATGGATTCAGTGAGAATTCAACGGAATTGGGACATAAAGATATAATTTTTGTTGTGACGAGCTAGTTGCAAGCGAGAGAAAGTGTATCTGCTGGATCAAAGTTTTATATTCTCAGAAACAATGTTTTCGTTACAAGGTGTGGAAATCCTCAGAAAGTGATGACAATTCTCATAATATTTCAATGAAATGAACGAGAAGACAGATTTTCAGACAGTTAAGCCTTTGTTCATCACACAGGTAACGTGAAAGATGTGAAACAGGCCATTTTCCCACTGCATGCGATGATTCAAGCAGTAAAGATTGCACTCATGATTTGATTTGGTTGAGATACTAAAGAGTTGTCGAACTTATTGTGAAATCACATTCCACTGGATTTGCATTATGAGCCACTATACGATAAAGAGCAGCTTCTCCATAGACTAATAATCTCAACGCAATAGGGTTTGGCTTTTTCTTTTGTTTTTGATTTCGAAAGGTCAACTCATAGAGCGAGTTCAATTTGATTTTTACCTCTCTTTTCGCTCGCTACGAAACGAAATTTCAAAATCTTATTATATAGGACTTCTATTGGTTGTTTTAGCCTTTTCATGTCAACAACAACAGCAAAGAGCATCAGAATCATCATATAAAAAGTAAAATCTCAAATGAAGGTAGCAATAATTAATTTGTAGTTTTTATTCATAATTCATTTCTGATAAAGAAAAATGAAATCAGTTTGATGCCTTAGAAATTATACTTGATTATAAAATAAAGAGGCAACACTCGAAAGATGCTTCATTCATGTACCACATGGAATCGAAAACGAATATAAGTTGTCCTATACTTTAAGGCTGGGATTCGCCCGTTCAGCATGATAATGAACAAGCAAACTTTCTCCCCATCTACTACTACGACTATCTCTCACAGGATTAACTCCCTCGACTTCATACTCTTCCTCCCTACGACGCCTTTTTTTCATCGCTCTCACTCTCTTCTGGTACAAATAATACAACCCACCAGCCACCATACCCACAAGCAACAGCCCAAACGCAATAATTACCGGGAGATACGGCTTCTTCATCGGTGGAGAAAATGGTATTATCTCGATTTTCACTGAACTATAACTACCGAAATTTTGTGCGCTGAGCTCTAGCTCCGTTGATTTTATCTGTAAGACATTATTGAATTCAATTTTGAAAGACACGTAAAAGTCTCTGATGTTAATCTGATAACCATTCGAGATTCTTATCGGCAAGAGCAACAGACCATCTCTAGTGGGGTCTAAAACAAGAATTTCAGCATACTCATTGAGCGTGGACACTCCGATCGTTTTAAGCAAATTGTAGCTCTTTCCGACATCGAAACGATCGGTACTGAAACGATCATAGTACAATACATGAGGATTCAGTTTCGTGAGGTTATTTTCGAACTGTTTCCCTTCTCGTTCGACCACAATATACCTTCGAGACCACGAAATCCGGGTATTATGTGTGTTTGGCAAGTAATTATCAAGGCCGTAAAGGATTGTGAAATTGCTTGAAGAGTTTGTACTTGGCATAGCAACTTGTGCGACGTAAGAGTTATGAAGCCTATTTCCGAGTAGAATTTCCCAACTAAAGGTTGAATTTGCGCTAATGATGTCGAGAGTATTCCAGTCCACGCCAATTTGACTGATATTGTAGTCAGTTATTGTCTCTTTTAAATTATGCGTTGTGCAAGTAAGAGATTTCTTTGACACTTGGACTGAGCAAACAGCGAGCCAATAAATATCTCGTGAAACGTCGGTGATAGCTGTGAGTAAGAGCATGTAATCTTGGCCTGAAAAAGGAGCTAATTTCGCCAGAAGTTGCGTTTGTTTGGTAATGTTTAAGTTGACAGCACGCGATAGATCTGAATATTGAATGAACGTAGAACTTTTGTTAGTGCCAAGATTCCATAGAGTGACAAACGTTTCATTCTCACAGTTTCCGATCTCTTTCGCGCATTCTAAAGTTAGATACATGAGAGAATCGTTGAAGAAGCGAGCTTGATAATATCCATTAACACTATAAGCTCGTAAGATTCCGCCACTCAGCTTGCCTTTCGAAACTTTTGTCGTATCATAAGCGATGATTGTTCTATTGAAAGGATAGTAGAAATGCACCCAACGTCCTTGAGGACTCATGAAGAAATTAGTCACGAACTGTGTTAGAGGTTTCGGGAGATCAACTAGTGTCGCTTGTGTCTCCAAATCTCGGAAGATTTGCGTCGTGTTGATTTTGATCAATGATGTATTGGTGAGCAGGTATGTGAAGTTATCCGTTCTCATATCAGCACCAAAGAGGTACATATTCGGCAAAAATGTTTTAATTTTGCACCAATCGTCTTCTTCGGTACGTTTCAAGAGCTTTATATGATTGTTCTCGGTATCCCCCGGATCATTCGCTTTGATTTCGAGCTCTATCACGTCTCCAATGAAATAATCCTCAGGTTTTAGCGCCCAAATAATCGCCGTTTCCTCCAACGTGATCCTATTTGCGTATTCCCCCGAGCAATTCACTGGCGATATCACATGTTCCATATAATAAATCGAGAAAGGAATAGCCACGCGCCTTGGATCAAGCGCCGTGAAGCCGCTCGACATGAGTATTACCAGCTCCAAGTCATAAATTTCTTTAGGACCACTCGCATTAAAATCATAGCTAGTGGTATCGATGATCAGCTGTGGTTCTTTATAATATAAATAGAGGCTGTTTTTCACATTCCAAAGGACCAGATAATCAGAGTTTAAATCCTTATGAACAGCAGAGACTCCAACCAGTAGGTATTTAAAGTCAAACGAGGTAAGTTTTCCTCTTGCTAAACGAGGGATATAAGGGTAGTCGTAACCTCTATAATCCATGTTATACACGTGGAGGTGATTGTTGTTTGAATTCATCGTTCCTATCATGTAGAGGGTGTTCGTCCTCTTTGAGTAACTAACTGGTGAGACCACTTTGTATTCTATCGCAGTCCCCTTGTCGAAACTTTCTCCGTAAGTAAGCGTTTGGCCATAATAGTTGAGGATAGATCCAGGCGGATTAGAAGACTTAATCAGCCATTCTTCTATAATGCCGAGCTCAGGGCAGGCAATAATCAGAATTTCTCCGGGCGTATTGATAAATAGATAAGTTTCTCTTCCACCATTCAGATAATTCAGCGCTTGGTGCTGCTCGACCAGCGGGATGCTCTGGGCCGTCGGGTTTGAATAATTTATCGTGGCAAGGTTGTAGCAATAGAGCATAAAATTGATGTCCATCATAATGAACATTAAATCTCCATGTAACACCATATTTACCCCAACATAGTCATCGGGGTCGAGAGGTGGGAAATCCTCCAAAGCAATCGAGATGTTCCTGAACCAGGTAGCTTTTTTGCCTGACGGCAGTTCAAGGAGGTCATCAAGGTAGAAAATCGTCAGAGAGCTGTTCCCATAGTAGATATCCGTGTCGATACACAGTAGATAATTCGTCGAATTTACTTTCTTCACCTGCAATGATTGGCAGTTGCTTGACAAACTCGCGCCGCTCCATCCCATATACTTTTCTTCAATGAGGTTATTACCACCTTCGTAGACCCTCGCCACCGAAAAAGTCGAGTAATCGACTCTTTCATAACTAGGGTAGCTTAGAATCATAAACGGAAATGCTTCTGTCAACACATCAATTCTTTTTTGATAAGCTGGCCAATTCACATATCCTTTGGGCTCACACAGGCTGAGCCCTTCATTGCATCGATAAACTACGCTTGAGTAGCTCATCTGAAAGACCCAGTATGTACCTAAAGGGTCTAATGCCACCACACCGTCAGAGTTAGGAACACGATCAAAACTCTCAATTAGCGTGTAGTCATTTAAATCGGCCATCAATGGTTGAAGATCCAAGATTCTCGGATTCGGGACTTGAACGCCGATATCTTTAAGAGTGATTGATTTTGGGATTGGATGAACTCCATAAAAGAACTTATCTTTTGAGATGAGCTGAGAGGTGTCCACCTGGAAGTAAGTGCCGTTGTAGAAATAAACTGGATAGACGACACTATCCGAAATACTCTCATCCAGGGCAGTGGAAGTGACATTGATAGTGACTAGATTATAAACTTCCGAGAGCATTGTCTTATTAATAATTAAATACGGTTTCGTGTAAGCTACAATGAACAAAGTGTCGTCCATAAGCGAGTAGAACGTTTCGAGTGCATATTTGGGAGAGAACTTCGATTTGGACATGAAGGATGCTGTCGGAATCGACGGAACTTCCGTATAAATTACGTCCCCATTGGTATTAGGGTACAGGGTCGCAATGCTGATATAAGAAGTGTCTGAGGTCAAATTTGCGGAGTGAATAGCAAGGATATGGGTGTCAATCAAGGCATAATCGTAGATTTCTTCAGCGAGAGCTGGAGAAAAGAAGAATGACATATCTTCGAAGTCAAAGCTGTTCATTTTGAAGGCCTTCAAGCAGTTGTTGTTGAATTCAATGAAATAAATCGTGTCTAAGCCCGAGAGCTCTAATCTCCCACTAGTTACCTTTAGATCGCTCTCAAGGGAAATTTTGTTTTTGATGTTCGGGGGTGTCGTTGCCCAGTCTACAAGCGCGATGACTCCTGTAGTATTAGCTAAAACCGTGAGGTTTCTACTTAGTATCTGTAGGTCTGCGAGATGAGTTAGACCTAGCGACTCTCCGAACTGCGTGGAGTTAAATCTCCTTGCAAATACAGGTCGTTTTGTGCCTTCATCGATACTCCATTCCTCAATCATCCAGTTCTCGCCTTCGTAATATCGCGAAAAGACTGGCAAGTCATCTAAGGGGATTTTCCGGAGTTTTATTGCTGATAATGGGACATTGAGAGAGTGATCAACAGGAACGTAGATGAGGTCTGCTGATAAAAGGTTATAGTAGCCCAAGACAAACTGATTCTGCTCGTTATTCCAGCAATTCAATACAATTTGATTGAAATCAGGTTGAATTAAGTCATTGCAGGAGATTTCTTTGGAAAACTCGACCTGCGACGTTGTGCACTCCCCTACAGCGTCTATGCTGAGGATTGTCATACTTTTGTTATATAGAATCACGAAGGACTCATGTGTCCAATTGATGTCCACTAAGGGTCTTACTTGAATGTACCCTTCTTGTACTGGATCAAGAGTGCTTCTGATTTCGAGACTTTTCGCGATGGGCACTTTGTCGGTTGCATTGTTGATTGAATAGCTGAATGACAAATTAAACCCTGAGAAAATCTTGTCCATGTACAGTCTGATCTGTATCATTGTTGAATCAGGGACAGATTCGATGTAACCATAAGGGCTAAGTTCATAAGGGCCGTCTATGTTTGGCTCCGGACGCGCGGTTAGGAGCAGAGGAGCGCAAAAGATTATGAAAAGGAAAAGACATGAGTTGGTTTTCATTATTTTAACTCAGGAATAGTTGCTGAATTATGTTTTATCTCAAAATCTTATAATTCAGGATCAAGTTGAGCAAATTGCGGAGCTAGAGCATATTATTGATCTATTAACTCATCAAGAGACTCGCAACTAAAGATTCAGAATAACTTTAGATAACATTAATAACTGACGCTGCTTGAATGAGTTCGGAGTATGTTTTCCGATGTCTTTCCTTTTAATTGTTCGATAAAATGGATATTAATTAAGTAAATTATAATTTATTTAATTTTTCAAATTTTGAAACAATTTTCAAATGAAAATTAGATATGATCCGCATTACGTATGAGGTATTGGTAAATATTTGAGCGAACATTATTTGCTGCGAGATTTTAGGTAGAAATAGCTGTTGTAAGCTAATTCATAAATTTCCAAACTGAAAAATTTGAAGTAATGGTGAAATATGTAATTTTATTGGTAAAGATGCTGTCATTAAATCAAAAAACATTAGAGAAGAGCGTAAATGTTGTAATATGAAAGAAGAATAATTCAGGGTAAAGGTTCTTCAACTCCATCATTAGGAAATATGGGATTCGTTCCCTGAAAATAACAGGTTTTGGTAATAAAGTGCTCTCGTTAATAACAAATGCCAATGCTGTTTTGAATCATGGTTAATTGAAATTAGATTAACCAAGATACGATTGATATTGTTTTATGATAGTTTTTATCTTCATTTATAAACAAGTTAATTTAATTTGCAAAAGGCTAGTATCTACTGTATCATATAAACCCAACACATAAAATTCTACTCACAGAGAGTAGACATAATGTCCTCTATATTTAGGATAAAGAACTAGTTTGGTTATGTGATTTAAAGGGAATCTGCTTAATAATGCAATACAAATACTTTGTGAATTCTCATTTTTCGAGTCCATATACTATTTACAACTAATAACTAATTTTCAAACAAACAAACTCAGGGTTGAAATTAGTATAGCTAAACATACTATTACTAAGCGGAATTAACTTCAACACTTCTTGAAATTTACCAACTGCTCCCAGGTGCCAACCCTCAGCGACTCTTTCCCACACATGAATTGAAGGATCTTGAGTGAAACTTGCTAGCACGGTCCCTTTTTCCCTTAAAAAACAAATTTGTTGAATGTTATCTATTTCCATAAGAAGCCTCATGTCGTTTGTTCGGCGCACAGGGTTATGAGTCATAGCAAATTGATTAGCTAGACTCAAACAATCTCCTTGATGAATCCAGGGAGTATTAATGATAGTGCTGTCCCTAAGATCTTGTGTCGCGAACATATGAAGCACTGCTCTCTCAGTGAGCCATTTCTGATGAATGATTGAGTAGTAGAAGAGTTCCTCTTGTTTCCCTCTAATTAATCTGATAGCAATCAAGGCTTCATCGAATAAACTACACGCTCCGATTTTCATAGCTGAGCTGCTGCGGGGGATGGCTGAGCGATTAGGGATTCGAATCTTCAATGCGGGTCTTTTCCACCCGTTCTTCTGTGTATAAAAATTGATGACGAACTTATTGTCAATTATCAGTAAAATTGAGCGAGAGCTTAGAAACAGGGAGGTTAGAACCCAAATTCCTTTTGAATAGTCAGAATAATCAACGCATTTTCTCTTCTTAGCTGTTAAGTGAAAAAAATTCATCTTTGCTCCATCAGAGGAGTACACGATGGTATTTTTCTTCGATTGTCCGAGAATCTTGTAATTTGTCACATTGTTGGAGAGTGTCTGCTGGAAATTTATCTTGGCAATGATCTTTCCGTCATGGATACTGATACGATAAAAAGACTCGCTAATAGTTACGACCAGGATCTCTTTTTGGTCTCTGAGGAGCAGTGCATCTGAAATTATATCATCTAGAGAAACCGTCCATAACGTTTCGAACTTGCATTTGCGTGGTTGTAGAGAATGACTTTCTTGAATCGAAATCATGAATTTAGAAGATTTATGAATTCAGATAGTCAGCAATTAATCATTACGGATTAGGTTTTTTACTAGTGTTCTGTATTGATTTACACGGAGAATACTGAGCATTAAATTATCCACGTGGAATCATGAACAGAAACTTCCCAGGTTTCACCATCTGAAGAAAAGGTTTTTATATTTAGCGGAAAGCAACAAAGTGCGCGTGATTGCTTTTCATAAAGGATTTACTGGTTTTAAATTATCATCACATAAGTTTTTGTAAATACGGTGCTGCATTGACCTATTGGAACGTAAATAATGCTAAAACAACTTAATAGTTGGTTTCTTACACTATCCTCTTTGAGGTAAATCTTTTCGTTGGCTATCGAACTAGGTCGCATTGTACTTTTTCACACTGCAAATGATTAAAGAATGATCATTTATTTGCTATTCATCAAATGAATAATAACCTCTCTCGTACTGAATGGAATCAGTTATTCTTTCCTCTCAGATTTATTGGTCTAAAACAGTTCAGTTGCTGGATATCGTGGCAAGGATCTCTAACTGATATCTGTTTACTAATTCAAAATTATAAATCTATTCTCAAACCAGCTTGGCTTCTTCTCATTTACCATCATTAATACAAGGATTTTATTGTCTACGAAATATAGGTCCTCATAATAGTAAATGATTTTCAGTTCAGCAAATTTGTGAACTTTTGCGGGTGAAACAACACTATTATTTGAATTTAAATTAACCAAATAAAGAGGAAGTAACAACGTAATGGAGAGCCACAAAACCAGCAGATGCGAGAAATATCACATGATGGTTGAAGAATTCATGTACAAACTCTCTCAAGAATGTAAACCGATGAACAATTTGGACATCATCCTGGAAATGGAGATGAATGCAGAGCAAAAAGAAGAATTTAAAGATTTGCTTGCCGAACTCACCGTCTTTCTTTCAAACGGAATAGTGGTAACACCAATTCTCTCGTTATAGATTCCCTAATTCCACTATTCAATAAGCAAATTATCGATGAGACAGCTAAAAAGTTTGGACTAGTTGATTATATAAAATCATTGGACATCAAACAAAAAGAAGCTGAACTTTTGCAAGATCTCACAGCGGCCGAGGATTACAGTATTATGCAGCAAGCTGCCGTGAAGAAAGTTGTAATAGACGCATTTAACGATACTATTAAGAATTACTTCCAGCCGGCCAATTAAACAGTTTAGCTTGCTTTGGACACAATTATTACATAATTTGCTTGTATCTGGGTTAAGAAAGAGTAAAGAGATATTATTATTGTATTGTATAAGTATTAGTATCTCTCTTTCTCTGACATTAATCGTGTTGCTTGTTATGAACTGTTAGAGTTCAATTGAATGATTGCTCAAAACAAATAGAGTTCGTTACATTAACTAAATGGCCTACAATCCCCGGGTCTCAGTGCGAAGAAAGCGAAAGACTTCCATTAGCATCGATGAGACAAAAGCGACTTGATTTCAAATGCAGATGTTGAGATTAAATTTGTTAGTCTATTTAATTATGAGTCCAAATTAAGAGTTCCAAGAACATTTCAAAATATTTTACGTTTCCGTGATATTAATGATCTCCATTCAATTTATAGAAGGATATTTAGCTCTCCATCTTCCTTAAGACAAAGAACTAAGATCTGGCACCCTATCTCCCTAATTAATCCCGCCAACATTTATCCAATTTCGGATGAAGCGGTAAATTTCACGAATTCAAGCAGGATTCTTCTAATGATTCTAATAATGTCTTCAATCTCCGATCAACTGCTTTAAAAAACCCACTTTATTTTAAAATTCCAAATTACATGCAACGAAATATTCACCTTGCTGTAAGAAGACTTTCTCATGCGGTCTTCACGGCTAGCACATACGCTTCATCGTTTCAGACTACTTGGAGGTTCGTCGCTTATGGAGCCGCCCTAATTAGTTTCATACAGCTCGCATCCATGAATATCACCTGGAACGCAAGCTTCCAGAAAGATGGGATTGACTTTTATGCCTATGAGGTCCTTAAATGGTCGACCTTGCATCGAATACCGGAGTATTACATCTCAACTCTTGATTATAAGATTTATGCTACTGTGGGAATCAACCTGGGAATAACTCTTACACTCGCAATCCTTGCTTTCACATTAACTTCTCGTAGAAATAATAAGCTCGTTGAAAGAACACTTGGCTTCATCTTGGGAGTTTACCAACAATTTTTTGAATATATCTGTTTCGTCCCAAACCTTGATCTCTATCTTCAGGGTATCATCAGTGGAGCTGCCTCGTCGCCTGCTTTTGGTTTATCCATCGCTTTCATCGCTTGGCCCATTATTTTTATGGTTTTCACTGAAAACAGGTATTCTCTCAACACAAGCTACTCTTCAAATAATGCGTGGAGTGAGCGGAAAGGATCAATGCGGTTTATCAAACTATTAATCAAGATTGTTGTCATCATTGTGAGCAGGATTCTCCAGAGATTTGATCAAAATCCGCTGTCAGTGTTTTTAATCAATATAGGAGCATCCGCAGTGCTTTTTCTCTTTTTTTTGCATAAACAAAATCACGACGACCCAACCATGTCCAATATTGTTGCTTGGGGCTATTCTCTCTATATCGTTTACAGTGGATTTGTCTATACTAAAAGCGCTGCACCTCAAAATACCGAAGTTGTATATATCGCAATCATCCTGCTTGCTGTAGTTGGATGCGCATTGCAAAAGCTATTGCAACTGAGAATCCACTCTTTGTTTTATGCAACAGATTACATGACGCTGAGTTGCGATAATCTTGACTGGTTATTACATCAAATTCAAAGGACTTTGTTAAAGGCAGAACGCGGAGATATTCCTGCTCAAAATAAACTGATGCTATTCATCGAGAATTTTATCAAGCAGCCCCTGCTTCACGATGACTCGATTCTTGGCACAGTCAACTCATTCGACGAACTCAAACAAAAGTTTCAGATCAATAGTTCACTAATGAAAAAAGAGAATTTCATCTTCAACTTACAACAATTAGCTCATAATTCAATCTCGATATTATATTCACAAAAGCTTAAAACATGCCGCTCGCAGAGCTATAACCAGCTCGCTCTGTCATATATCTATTTCTTGATCCAGCATAAGAGCAGCAGCTTGATCCGAGCCGCTCAACTCATCTCTAACATCTACCACAACCATCAAACCTCCAAATCTAAAATCAGTCTTTCAGAAAAGTTCTGCTTGCACCAGGTTAAGCAGGTACTGGGAGATGAAATCGTAAATCAACTGAACTCAAATGAAGTTAAGGCATTAGAAATTACAGCGCCACTGGACTACGAAGATCTGCACAGGACAACGCGGCTCAATTTAGAGGAGATTCTAGTCAAATATGAAGAATTTTACTCGCTAATGAACGGCAAAACACTTGATCTTGACGTATTAATGAGTAAAGGGAAGGCACTTCAGACGATTAAATCCAAATTTGAGCCTGATATCATCAGACTCTTGAATCTAAATCCCTACAGCAGAGATTCGCATTTTCTTTATAAATTCTACATTCAATATGAACTTGGCAATCCTTCGATTCTGGCTTACCATTTGTTCGAAAAATTGATGCTCGAGCATCATTCAAAAGGGGTTCGTGTAATAGATGAAGACATAGAGCAAGGGATTGTGAATATCTTTGCGCATGATGGCGGAGTTGCGATTATGAGCATCGACGAAAAACACGTCGGTAAGATTCTACGAATGACTACGAAATTTGTTCGAATGTTTGGCTACCAGGAGCGAGAACATAAAGCTTTAGTGCTTGAAGCATTAATGCCAGTAGTTCTGGCGAATGTCCATAATGCTGTCGTTCAAGCGAATATCAGGTCCCCACAGTTTCAAGCAGGAATATCGAAAGTAACTGCCATTGACAAAAAAGGGTTCCTCCTTCCAATGGAGCATTTGATTAAGATCATTCCGTATCAGAACGAGCTCTGTGCAGCTGCTTTCCTTTCTCCCTCCAACTATGAGGGTAGTATTCTTCTCATTGACCCAATGGGGTACTTACTGCATTACACTAAAGAATTCCATGCAGTTGTTTGCTCGGGGGCTAATATAGACGAGCGACCGCTCTACGGCTTGAATTTAGGTTCTGTGGCTCCTTTCCTGTTAGCAGAACTTTATTCACCTGGAGTAACACAGAACGCTGGATTGTCTCCGCAGAATTTGGCATCGAATGAGCGTACCCTTCCGAACGAAAGGAAGAGGGGATTTATGCTTCTACCAAAATTGCCGGAAAACTTGCAGCTTTACGAAAATGTTTTAAAGAAGGTGTTAAAGATCCATCAAAAATTGACCCAGACACAAAACAAATCCCACTTGACTGAAGACGAGCACATCCAATTGGTTGTATCAACAGCTCAATCGTTTTTAGAATCTCCAAATTTACGGCTGCTGCAACTCGAATACCAGATTTCTGAGTTCAAGGTATCCAGCCAAGCCGAACCGATAGGTTATTACCTTCAGATTTATGAGACCATCGAAATCGACGATCAGCAGGTGATTACTTCTGAGACTGAAAACCACGCGTCTTTTTTTAACGCTCTTGCCAAAGATATTGACTGGGACAGACAAATTTCGTTTAAATCTGCCTTAAGCTCAAGAATAATGAAATTATCTCTAGCCAACAATATGTTTCCTACTCCCACCTATCCCAAAAACGGTTCGAGGTTTAGTGCGGATATGGGGGCGTCCTTCTCAAGAATAGATTTTACTGTAGACAGAAAAGAATTGAATTCTGTTGGAAATTTAACCGAACGGATGAATACCATTGATCATTTACTTACGAACATTGAGTACACTGCACGTACCGCACGAGACGGTGAAGAAAGCCTCGAAATCTCTCAAAGGGGTGAAGAATCAAAGCAATTCCTTTTGAAAAAGCTCTCTCATAGGAAAGAAAATGATGCTTATCCAAAAAATCCGCAAAGAGTCTTAGATAAGGAACAAAGTTTGTTTTCCCTAAACTCCCAACCAAGAAGACAAATTTCCTCTATAATTATGACTCAAAGAGAACATGTTCCCAAAACAACACCATAAAAGAAGTCGATGAAGTTGAAGAGCTATTAGCACACATCCCAAATGACGCTTTAGTCAACGAATTTACGAAAAGGGGGTATTCGGTGAGTTTTCATGGACAAACTCCAGAGTCTTTAGGACAAAAAGACGTCGAGCGTTCTGGTGGCTATTCGCATCATTTAATGATGAAGAAGTCCGAGCAACCCATGACGAACAGGATCATTATCTCTGGTGATCAAGAGGCGAATATTGATATCAAAGACTCGTTGTCAGAAGAACCAGACAAGTTGGATAAACCAAAGGCCCGCATACCTTTCTGTGTAAGTGAAGATCAACTAAGGCAAGTGCAGAGGGAATCTCAGAAGAGTTTGAATAATAAATCAAATAAGCAGGAAGAAGAATTTCACTTGGAAAGCTTGGAAGGGATGGACCACAGCACACGGAAGTCCTCTTTATCATCAAAGAGCGCAAAAACTGCTGCTATCTACCAACAGTTAATAAACAGCGAAGAGAACCCGAATCATCTGCGAAGTATCCAGCTTTTTGGTCTGCTCGGGTTCTGTGTCATGGGAATGATAATGTCAGGTCTCTTCGCGACATTATACTCGCTACTAACCAAATACATTATTTTTGTTGATATTGCTGACTATACCTGCCCTTTCACCGGTGGAATGTCATACTTCCTATATAACACCGAGAAAATCATCATGCAAAACAAAGGAATCTTCGATATTGCTCAATTGAACGCTTCATACATGTTCTCGTACGCTGCACTGCTCAACGAACAGGCTTATAACTTGCTAAGGGAGAAGTACGCAAACACCATGGCAGTGATTGACCTCGAAGGCCTATCAGGCCATGTGCAATACAGCGATTACCGAATAGAAATTACCCAGAAAGGCCCAAATGACGCTTTGGAAGTTCAGTTAATGGAATATTTCGGAGCGGTTGAAAGATTGCAAGGAATCATGTATGATTATATGAGAGCAAACTACTCAACGATTAACGAGACGAATAAATGGGCGATCTATTTCCGAGAGAATTATGATAAATACTTCTTCGCGTTAACACAAGTAACTGCCATCCTTTTCCAAGAGTTATACGGAACGAATCAAACTGTCGATGTCCAACACTTTTCTCGGATTACAATGAGTGTGAATCTGTGTATCATGCTAGTGTTCTTTTTGACTCTTTATCCGATATACCGACGTAACGAAAACAAGATCATCCAAATGCTCGCTCTTTTCGGCACGTATACAAGCTCTGAGATCGACATGATGATTCAGAAAATGCGATCAGCGATTTTGATTTTCCATTCTAGTCAAGATAATGCAGCTATCGATCAGCATAAGTTCAACAGAGTTGCTACGACCCATTTTATGAAAAAAGGAACGACTATAAACAGCAAAAAAGATTCAAACCGGGCTAAAAGGACCTACAGTGATTGGAAAAAGGAACGATACAGTATTTGCCGCTTCATTCTAATTGAATTCTTGGTGTTTGGAATCGGAGCGTCGTATGTGATCGGCAGCTCGATAGTAACTATAGATAAGAACAAGAGGTTTTTGCCTATTCTATCTGAATATGATTTATCGACTGACTCGTATTCATTTAACCCCACCGCTTTTGCCGTTACGTTGAACATCCTGGGCAGATATCCTGAAGCGACCAGTCAAACTAAGCTGGAAGCGATAGTCGCACGTCATAGCCAGGTATACGAAAGGCTTTTACAAAGAAAGGCAAATATAATGCAGCACTTTGGCGAGAACTATGATGCTTTCCTAAAAGAAGCTTACCTTCAAGACTCCTATCAGCAATATATTGAAAGACTTCGACGTGCTGATCTATGCGATTTGCTTGAAGGACAGGATGATATAACGCCGACTAATGTTACTGAATGCAAAGGTTTGCTGAAGGAAGTAAGCAGGCTTGGGTTGGCGCAGGTTGTAGTGGAAATCTTTGATAAAACGGCGCAGTATCGAGAAGAAGCACAGAAAAATGGTCTAACGTTGGAAACTGTGAAGGCTCTGGTGAATACGCAAGAATTCTATGAGTTGGATAGGCTCACGTTTTATGCGGATAGGGTGCTGAGGGATTGGGGGATTCGACAGCGAGCGAACTTAACCGCCTGCTTGAACGATCAGATAGATCATGGGATAGTTGTTTTTGTCATTGGAATCGTTTTACTGGGGGTATTTTTTGTAGTATTCTGGATGAATTTTATGAAAAGAATGAGAACTCAGTTTTTTGCGGCGAAGAAATTGTATGCTTTGTTACCTTGTTCGATGATCATTCATAATAATTATATCAGAAAATGCTTGAGGGATCTTTCACGTATTAGATACTAGCTACTGTATTTGTATTTTGTTTATATTTCTTCTAATCCACAGTGAATTTGTAATCTATTCAATGTCACACTCCCAAATACGAAGAGGAAATCACCTGTGAGGAAATTTTATGTTTTAAGCCCAAATATTTTAAGCAGTGTGGACTGTATGTTGAGCTCGGGGCCCATTCTCAGCATAGCCTCTGTAAACATCCAATTAACAATGAACCTATCTTTGTAATATACTCTTATTTGAATTGATCGATGTCTTCGGCGATATTCATTATTTCTTACGGTTATGTAAGAAGAAAGCGAAGAAACAGGCCCTCAGATTTGATCGCCGAACCCTCGGCATCCCTTCATACTCCCTCAGAGCGAGATCAGCAATGGTACACAAGAAATGCTAAATATTTTTTAGAAAAATGCATTCCTTAGCGAAAAATGCAAAATTTTGTTTTAAGCTCGGATGACCAGTATTTACATTGCTGCGAGAGAGCCTTTCTAATTTGTTCATAACCTCATTCTGACCTTGCTTTCCTTAACATTAGCGATTAATTATCTACATTCTCCACATCATTTTTCACATAAATCACTACAATATTCAGAAAACTTCCTGAAAGCTAACAATTAACAGTTATTTTTTTCTCATTGACTCAAATAAGGTTCATTCTGTTCATCCACATAAGTCAACACCGTAAGGTCTTTCCCATTGAAAGGCAGAAATGCTTCTACGGAATGCTTTTCAACAACCAATTGATTTTATTTGAAAAACAAAATTATACTGATTTACACTGGAAAAAAGTCTCTAACATTCTATTAGTCGATATCTTCTCTTAACTCGATATTTTTTTCTTCGAAAAATTAGAAGTTATAGATGTTTCCCGAACGAATAATAAACGAAACGTTTACAATTGATTTCATTTTTTTAGACGATTAAAAAATGTCCTTCTAACTAAATCAAATCCAGTATTTACCAAACATGGGCGTTTGATGAGGAAGCTGGTGGAATAGAAGTCATCAGAAAAAGAGTATTTTTATTGCAGTTGTTTGGAGGGTGTTTGGTTATTAAAACCTTGGCGACTGATAAGTTTTACAACAAATCACCAGTGACTAGCCAATATTCCTTCGCGAAATCAACGTCACTGAATTTGGATTAAATCTGGCACTTATGCCACTTAGAGTTTAGAAAAGAAAATATAATCAAAAAGAAAAGCACTAATCGAAGGGATTGGAGTGATTTCGAAAAATGGCATCCTTCGAGTCAAATAAGGATACGTCTGACATTATGTCCGATAGCGAGTTCAATTCATTGAAGAAAACCAGATATTTCACGATTGCTGCAAATACCCTCATCCATGGACTTCTTTGTGTCTGCACAAGCTGGTATCCGATCGAAGTCGCACAATTGATATTCGCAGAGGCTCTTATTCTCATCCCTGCTATTCGATGGTCGACGCCGAGAAGAGATTTATTCAATCCTGGAGTAATTTTCGTCGGCGGGGTTTCAGGAGCGGTATTGGCTTGCCACGGCTATTCTATGTTAAAGATGGCTGAGCATGTTAGTTTGCTGGCAACCACGGTCGTAGCGATGGTCGCTAAAACGACAATTGCTACAAATATCTGGCTGTGTGGTCTCAACGTTAGCACCTGGGCTGCTTTCTGGTTGACCCATACCAATTTCATCTGTAGCGAGGAGGATATTAAGAGCGGCTGCCAAAAAGATTGTAAACCTTTCGAGGATATTGTCCTTTTTTTCTGTTCGATTGTTATCGCGGTTATGAATAGCGTCGGACTCATTACCTATCGAAACAAAATGATTTCTGACCTCAGAAAAGCGAATAAGAGCTTGGCTGAATCACTAGAGGCACAAGCTAAATTAAATGTTGAGCTTCAAAGGCTCCTCGAGGTCAGAGAGAGTTTTATCCTCAAATTCTCACACGAACTGAGAAATCCTCTCAATTCCATCATTGGGAACGTTGAACTTGCCATGCTTGAAAAACTTCCCGAGAGCGTCTCAGATCAGCTCATGAACGCAAAGGTTAGCGGTGAGCAGTTGCTTCAAATCATTAATAACATCCTGGATTCAGGGAAACTTGAAGTCAGCTCGCTTGACATAAACCCCCTTCGATGCCGAATCGATACGTACCTAGAGTCTTTCTGGGCCGTCGCAAGCTCGTTGATCAAATCCAAAGGTCTCTACGGCGAGCTTGTCATTGACAGTCATTTTCCGAAGTACATTCAGATCGACCAAGTAAGAGTCACGCAGATCCTCATGAACCTCGTTGGTAACGCGATAAAATTCACGAATAATGGAAGAGTCATCATTAAAATTTCATTCGAAGTCGGCGAAACCCTCGATGAGAAAACCTTCAATTCAGAGTCCATTGAGCACCCTGACGATGACTGCCTGTCAGAAAAGAAAGTAATCCTCGAGCCGAATGCATCCTTCGTCGGCATTAAAAAGCCAAATCATACGTACATGAGTAACTACGGACCGACTTATAAGCTGACCCCAAAGAAAAAGAACTTTAACCAAGAGGTCTTCCGGCAGTCAAAAACCGATCTGAAGGGATTTCTGAGGATCGAGGTGATAGACACTGGCTGCGGGATGGTCGAGGAACAATTACTGCGAGTTTTCGAAAAATTTTCTCAGTTTCATGAGGAAGCGACTAAGAGAAAGATAGGAACAGGCTTAGGGTTATGGATTACCAAGGAACTCTGTCACATCATGGGAGGAGACGTACGTGTAAAGAGTCTTCCGCATGTAGGAACGTCGTTTATCGCGTGTATCCAAGCGACTGCTGATTCCACAGTAGAATTACAACACGTGGCACAAAAAACAATGTCAAACTGTTCTACTGCTCCTTCGTTGACGAATCTAAACCACTTGAGAGTGATTGTAGTTGACGATATTGAATACAATCGTGAAGTGAATAAAAAAATGCTGAATAAGTACGGCGTGGAGGACGTTCTCACAGCTTCAAATGGCAAGGAGGTTGTTCAGCTCTATAAGAAGAGCCCTCCGAATCATTTTTCAGCGATATTGATGGATTTGGATATGCCTGAGATGGATGGGCAGGAGGCCTCCGCGGCTATTAGGTTATATGAAACACAACATGGCCTGAAAAATGTCCCGATCATCATCATAACGGGACATGCGTCGGATCAAATAAAGAATGCTTGCCTCAATCCGAGAGGTAACGTCCGAGCGAATAAATTCATCGTAAAACCTCTGATGATGTCGACTTTGCAATCCATCCTACGCGATCTGACCGACTTCGCTTCTTAAATGTGGATATGCTTTCATTTCTTTCTTTACCTTCTTAGCTGCTTCAGTTTGGTTCTTTGCTAATTCAGAATACAGAACGAAGCTTGATAATTAGAAGTAATTTTACTTTAGTACTTGCTGATTTTGAGTGCTTTATGTGGTATTTTTATTGCGTTTTTATGAGTGAGTTCATTAGTTCCCAGAAGAACCAGTGTTGCTTTGAAATTGATCAATCAATGAAATCAAATCAGTTTTAATATTCGAATTGTAGAAGTTACATGTTTCTGGTTTGTAGGACGAAGAAAATACTTTTTATTTGTGAATCAACTAAGGAGGCCTTTCTAAAGATCGTAATAAACTAATTTTGCTTCTTATGAAATCCGGATTTTTTTGAGCTTAATTTTTGTTTGTGATTCAGAAAACTAGAAATAAAAGCAGATAAGATAAGATAAATATCATCGAATATTAGTCATGCTGCTAGCTTATGATTCGCTACTCGCAAATAAGAAGATCATTCTTGGCTCAAGTAAAATAGTATCTGGTTGCTATTTGACGTCGTCTCATAGAATCCGAAGGCAGGCAACGTCTGCTAAAGAATATGGTATTCAAGTAATCAAAATTCTAAACTCCATTTCCATAGGGGCTCACATTTGAGATATTACCGAGCAGCTTCCCAGAAAACCTTGACAAAAACAAATATTCTGATCATCCTAAAGAATATGTGAGAGTAATAATTACAAGGAAAGTTCCAGGATTTATCTATTTGGAAAAAAAAGGAAACATGTTTCGGAAAACTGAAAGACGTCAAGCAGCAACTAATTGAAAAGAAACTACCTTACGATCTTATAATTTGCTGTGACACAATTGTTCTTTTCAAGGAAAAATCATCGAAAAACCAGTGAATAAGTGCTATGAAAACTCTTTTGTTGATTTAATCAGAAAGACGAAAAAGAAGCATATGAGATGATAAAAAGTCTCTCTGGGAATACTCATGAGGTTATCAGCATACTTTATTTGCTCTTCAGACATGGTAGCAGTATTATTTCTTTTTCTTAATGTTATTTGTTCAAGATTATGACGTTGGAGAAACCGTTATTACAGGTACTGAGGTTACTAAAGTAAAATTGGGTGAGATACCTGAGAAAAGCTTAGAAATCTACTCGAAAATTGAAGATATCAGAAAATCATCCGGAGGTTACCGTGTCTCGGATATGGGACCAGGACTCAGTTTTATCAGCGCAGTTGAAGGTACATTACAAGGATATAAGAAACATCAATGTTTCAAACTATTAGGTTGTTTTGGAAATGTTGTAGGACTTCCAGTTCATTTGTTCTGCAAATTAGTGATTGAAGGGATAGAAAAAGCAGGCTGGATCAAATCATTCTCTATATAATCATGAAAAACTACAAGTACGCTTGATAAGTGCTTAAGAATCAATGCTATATACTTTGTCAGATTCCCTCTTCAAAAGTAATTTCCTCACTTCAATGAATAAATTCTCGCTAGCTATCCAAAAAAGCAAAAAACTGTCTTTGTCACTGCTTTTCATTCATTAAGAATATATCTAATTTTGAATGAAACACTTGCTGTTGGTCTCTTCCGAGAAAAAAATGCTGAATTCTGAGTTGACTCTATAGGTATAATTTGATTCGATACATTTAAGTTTTAAAGCTAAATTTTGCACTGTGAGTCTTACAATCTCACCAATAAATCACAATAAAATTTTCTTTCATCTGCCATGTTGCTAGCCTACGACGCTTTACTTTCAACTAAAAAGATAATTCTTGCTTCAAGTACATTACCATTCAAGGTCTTTTTTGACACAACGCAATAGAATCTGAAGGAAGAAAGCTCATGCTCGAGAATATGGTACTCATCTAAACAGAACCTCAGCATATTCATTGAAAATTTCATTGTCATAGGGACTCAAATTTGACATCTTGCCTAGTAATTTCGCAGAAGATCTTGACAAAAGTAAATATCCTGATCCAAAAGAATACGTGAAAGTAAATAACACAACAAACGACATGACTATCTAAATTCACTAATAAGGACACAAGCTATGGAAAGTTGAAAGACGTCAAGCAGCAACTCATTGAAAAGAAAACACCTTGGGATCTGGTTATTTGCTGTGATACAGTTGTACTTTTCGAGGGAAAAATCATTGAAAAACCAGTAACTAAGAGGATTCTGGCTGCTAATATGCTACATTCATTAGGAGGACGAAAAATCAGCTTATGATATGATCAAGGGATTCTCTGGGAAAACTCATGAAGTACTCAGTGTGCTGTATCTTTTGTTTAGACACGGTAACTCCAGCTCTTTCTCATAACTGCTAATTTTCCTTGCAAAAAAGAGGATGATTCTGGAGAAACCGTTCTCACAAGTTCTGAAGTTTCTAAAGTCACTTTTGGAGAGATCCCTGAGAAGAGCATCGAAATTTACTCCAAGATTGAGGATATAAGAAAAGTTTCAGGAGGCTACCGCATTATAGATTCAGGACTCAACTTTATCAGCTCCTTTGAAGGTACTCGAAAAAATGATGCTTGGTTCTAATGTTGGTTTAATTTAGGCTGCTATGGAAACACTGTAGGACTTCCAGTTCATTTGTTCTGCAAATTAGTGTTTGAAGGGGTAGAAAAAGCAGGCTGGATCAAATCAGACTCTAGATGAGATTTTTCGCAATAATGAAGATAATGAAACTACATATGCTCTTGATGAGGGCTTAAGAATTAATGGCGATCTATTTTGACAGATTCCCTCTTCAAAATTGATTTCCTGACTTCAATGAATACATTCTCGCTATTTATCGAGAACAAAAAATCTGTCTTTGTGACTGCTTTTCATTCATTAAGGACATCTAATTTTGAATGAAAACACTTGCTGTTTGTCTCTTCCGAGAAAAAAATACTGAATTCTGAGTAGACCCTAAAGGTGTAATTTGATTCGATACATTTAAGTTTTAAAGCTAAATTTTGCACTGTGAGTTTGCAATCTAACCAATAAATTACAATAAAATTTTCTTTCATCTGCCATGTTGCTAGCCTACGACGCTTTACTTTCAACTAAAAAGATAATTCTTGCCTCAAGTACATTACCATTCAGTTCCTTTTTCACACAATGTAATAGAATCTGGTGGAAGACAACTCATGCTGAAGAATATGGTACCCATCTGAACAGAACCTCAGCATATTCATTGAAAATTCCATTGTCATAGGGACTCAAATTTGACATCTTGCCTAGTAATTTCCCAGAAGACCTTGACAAAAGCAAATATCCTGATCCAAAAGAATACGTGAAAGTAAATAACACAACAAACGACATGACCATCTAAATTCGCTAATCAGGACACATGCTACGGAAAGCTGAAAGATGTCAAGCAGCAACTCATTGAAAAGAAAACACCTTGGGATCTGGTTATTTGCTGTGATACGGTAGTACTTTTCGAGGGAAAAATCATTGAAAAACCAGTAACTAAGAGGATTCTGGCTGTTAATATGCTACATTCATTAGGAGGACGAAAAATCAGCTTATGATATGATCAAGGGATTCTCTGGGAAAACTCATGAAGTACTCAGTGTGCTGTATCTTTTGTTTAGACACGGTAACTCCAGCTCTTTCTCATAACTGCTAATTTTCCTTGCAAAAAAGAGGATGATTCTGGAGAAACCGTTCTCACAAGTTCTGAAGTTTCTAAAGTCACTTTTGGAGAGATCCCTGAGAAAACTATCGAGATTTACTCCAAGATCGAGGATATAAGAAAAGTTTCAGGAGGCTATCGCATTCAGGATTTAGGACTAAGCTTTATCAGCTCCATCGAAGGTGCCTCGAAAAGATGAAACTTGATTCTAATGTTGGTTTAATTTAGGCTGCTATGGAAACATTGTAGGGCTCCCAGTTCATTTGTTCTGCAAATTAGTGATCGAAGGCATCGGCAAGGCAGGCTGGACTCAAAAAGAAGATAAATAATGTTTTTATATGAAAGTTATGTCAGTTGCACAAAGTATTCCAAGCATCTGCGATTATCTATCAGATAGATGTCGTCGATATTTCTATGAGAGTCTCCTTCAAATAATTTTGTAGTTCATTCCAAATATCTGCGAAAATCATATCATTCAGACTTACTAGTCAGAAACTATTCTCTAGTTCTCTAATATAGCTATCTCAGTAAACATCAAGTATCGAAACAAGCGTCCAATGAATTCAAGATGGACAATTTGATTAGTGAAATATCACTCCAAAAAAAGAGCGTAAATCGCAAACAAACAGGACAAAAAAAGTAGAAAGTGTTTTATTTTATCTAGCTTTTTAGACTAAAAAATAAATTCACTTTCATATATTCCAAATCTCAAGGCCTCTTATCATAGGTAGCCAGATCGGAGGGTAATGTAATCAATGATTGCTCGTCTTGATGTAGAATTGTTTGCGAATTTCGATTCAAATTCTCAGCACTCCGCAGTTTTATCCGAGGGCCTAAAACCTGCTGCGAATGATATTTCCTTTTTGAGTCTTGAATCAACTTAGATTGCGATGGCTGCTGCGGCTGAGGTGATTTGCTTTTTAATCTAGAGTTCTCTCGATATGAATTTATTCTTCCTTGCACACTTTCCATCTCACTAATCGTATTTTTCTTTGCCTTCGCTGACGCTAACTCCGCTCGTGAGGTCCTCGGTCTCGAATCTTCCTCTGTATCCAACCTGTGCTTCGATGAGTCAACACTATTGAGACTAGTTAATAGGAATTGATATTATCAACTCAATTACCTTGTCGGCCTGCTGTCTTTCGTACCCCAGCGAGAAATTCTTTTGCCCACTTGCTGATGTGTGATGAAGTCTTTGCTTAGCTGCTTCTTATCAATCACTGGTTTCCTGTTTCAATAACGCTTTAGCCACCACGAAAGACCATCAAATTGCTTTACATGTGCACGAGTCTTTTCAGCAGAAACAAATTTTGCTCTTGAATGCGGTCTTTTTCTTGCTGCTTTAAAAAATCGGTTTTGCTGCGCCCTCTGCTTAAGCTTCCGAGCGGTTTTCTCGGGGTTGTGCTTTGCTGACTTGATTCAATGATTATTTTATTGCCTCTCGATAGGTGATTTACCTTCCTGGTTTCTGGGGTCTTGGAATAGAACTGTGAGCCTGATTAGCCTGATTATTAGAAGAAACGATCTTGCGCCCTTTCTTTTGAGGTTTTCTGCCGGTCTTTGTTATGTTAATTGCTTTACTGGGAATTAATTCATACATCTAGCAGGAGACTGGACTCTCTTCTGTAAATATTTGAAAGTCTATCAAATATCGCGCTGTTTTCGAGGTTTATCTTCCGAAAATACTCTAATTATGTTGAATAATGAGCTGGTATGAGGCAATAATTCAACCTTTTGAATTGCCTCGTGCATAGTTTTGGGAATTCATAACGATGCCTCGATGCGCCAATGTGCCTGAGCTTGGTCTCGCTGTTGCTGGGGATTTGTCATTGGTTCGTTTGGTGTATGGACTTCTGGAACTGAGGTGGTGGGAAGTGTTGAGGTCTTGAGAAACGCGGTTGGGGAGTTGAAGCCTTTCGTGATGGTGAGGTGGTTCGACTTTGAGGAGGAGTTTAGACATTTTTTTCAACTGTGGTGAGCCCAATAAATATTCTTTAACGTTGAAGGCTTGATTAATTATTAGAATAAATTATGATCATGAGATGAGATTCAGGCTGTTCCATTAATTTATTGCATATAAAAACTACTGAAATAAACAGCTGAGAAGCTGGAGTATTTTTTTATTGCCGTTGGATGTATAGGTAAGTGAACCCTGGTTTTTCACATACCATCGTTGAGTCTGCTTATCTCGATGAAAAATGTCGAGATGTTCGAACTCATCTGCCTAATTCTAATGTTGGGCCTCGAAATTTGTTTCCTTTATTTTCAGCACAGAAATTGTGGCTATCCCGTCTAAAAAGAAGATCTGTGTTGAATAGAACTCAGGTAATAGAACGGAAATAAATTCTTTCTTTCTTTGATGATTCAGACAAATTGTCTATCAGTTCAAGAAAAAACTTCACATTGCAAAGCAATGAGTCACCAAACAATGAGTTACCAAACTGTTATTCTCTCTGTTCGCAAAGAAGTCCTTGAGAGGATAATAATTCTGATAATGTGTAATTCAGTAAATTTTCTGATATAAATTTAGACACTCCAACTGTATTGAAAATCTTTTGAACAACAATATATTAGTATGCATACACTTTTGGCTAAATCGATCTTTTCAGAGGTGAATCAATTCAGAATAATTTTTTTGATATACTGAGATCACGATAACGTTCGAAAAGAGTTCAGTCCTCGAATTTGTACAGTGCAATATCGCGATTTTGTATTTATCTCAAAAGAGTCCCCCATTTCATAGACCCTCTCCATAAAGTACTCAATAAGGTTTAAGAACAGTTCCTTCCAGTCTTTTTCTTTCATATTCTCAAAATTGAACATCTTTTCATCGACTGTCAACACGAAGTGAACACGAACTGAGTTGAAAAATATTCTGTAAATCGAATTAGGATGCCTGCTCCTACTGAAATTGCTCCACCAAAACCTCGTTTGTTGCTTGAAATCACGATCAGTTTTCTTCAACTCACTCCATTTTCGAAAGAAATCTTTAAATTGACAACTGTTTCTGTTCTCGTTCTTCACCCTCGCCTTTGATATCTTCTTGGAATATATTAACAATCTCTCAACCCTTAGATCGTCTATTCCTCTCTCCTCCAAATTAATGCTCCAAGATTCTTCACTCACTTCTCGTTTAATTGACTCAGGCTGTTTTGATATTTCGACCTGATTTTGTAAGGATGGTCTTGTGCTTTCCTCAACCTCCACCTTACATAAGGTTGGTTCAGAGAAATAAGCTTTTTTGGCAGATGGGTTAAATGAATGGCTTTCTTCCTCTTCAAATTTAATAAACCAATCTGAATCTACACTTTCTTCTCGTTTCACCTCAAGGTTCATTGGTATTCTGATATTCCTCTGAGAGATTTACTGTGCCTGGCAAATTTTAATCAATTCGAGTTTAAATAAAGGATTCGTTGGATTCTGAAATGATCAGATCAATATTTATCTTCGCTTGCTAGCTGTTAAATTGAAAGTATCTTTTACTTAACATGCGCATCAAATATTGTTGATACATTTAAAAGTATCCCTTTTGAAAATCGAGAAGCCTCTCTCAGAACGTTTCTTCCCTAAGAAGAAGTAGCTCATTTGCAAATGAAGCTCAAATAGCGAAAACTTTCGAATACGAGAGAATTTCGATCTTTGATTTAACTGAATCTCAATCAAATTATTAGGTCTGTCTGCCTTTGATCCTACACAATCTTTTTTAATCATCAAACTGAGAAACTGTTCAAATGCGCAATATAGTTGCTTCTATCCATGAAAATTGATTTATGCTCACTATTTTCGAGAATAACTCATTATTTTTATCAATATTTTAAAATATGAAGCATCAAAATGAAGCACTTCTCTAGTTTCATGCAATTCCCTTCTGATATTCATACGACTACAGTTACTGTTTCATAAATCAGTAGAAATTATAGTGCGCTAAGGATATTTTTACTTTTAAAGCTGTTCAGCCCTTGAATCAGCACACTGAGAGATCGGAACGTCGTATCCTTATCAAATGTGTATCCCAATTCGTATACTCTTTCTATGAAGTATTCAATAAGGTTTAAGAATAGTTCCTTCCAGTTTTCTTCTTTCATATTATCGAAACTGAAGGTCTTTTCATCAACTGCTAACACGAAATGAATACGAATTGAATTGAAGAATATTCTGTAGATGACGGTCTGGTGTCCTGTTTTACTATAACTACTCCACCAAAACCTCGTTTGTTGCTTGAAGTCGCGATTATTTTTCTTCAGCTCCCTCCATTTCTCAAAGAATTTAGCAAATTTATCATACTGTTCATCATTCTTCTTCTTGCTTCTGATCTTTTTCGAGGGTTCAAGCAATCCTTTAACCTTTGCCGTTTTATGATCTTCGTCTGCATTAGAGGTTTCCGTTAGAGAGATAGTAGATTCTCCAACTTCTTCCTCCTTTGGACGAATGATCCTCTCTATATTGCAAAATTCTTCTCCCATTGGCATGGAGTTCATTGAGATTCCGACTAGTTTCGAATAATTATATATAAGCTAAGTATCACTCGGGGAGGTTAAATATTCGAATGCTGACTTGCTTCAAAAGTATCTACTGAGCTTCAAATTGACTTAGTTACTTTGTAAGAAGTATCAAATTGAAATTTGACATTGAAGACAAATCATGCAGAGGATGAAGATGGTCAGTATTTCAATCGTGTTGAGCCTGAGTTAGGGTAATTCTACAGATGATAGTTGAATTTCGATTCTGATTCTTATAGCAAAGTCCTTTACTTCTCTAATTAACATGAACTTCTCATGAAAACTTTTATCATACTAATTATTCGGAAGCGAGAACTGATGGATTATATTCTCCTATTCCCTATTGCTTCCAACTACGGGAGCATAAACAAGAAACACTACATATAGCTTCATGTAATATATCTAACCTGCAATATCTTTCATTTTTCGAGGCAAAGTTTATCGTGATAGGCTAGGATATGGAGGATTTGCAGAGAAGTTCAACATTCAGAGCTCAAACATTCGATTGTATTTCGAATTATCAGACTTCAAGGCATATTCTCAAATGTTACTGTGAAATTCATATGCATAACTTCAAACTTACTTTCGAAGATAGGTTAGAACTGTACGAGATCTGCTAGCTGCCACCCTCCACGCCATCTCGACTTTAACAAAGTCAGATTTATCTCAAGCTCCAAAAAAGCAGTTCCTCTATTAGCAGGTTTTGTCTTAACCAAAGCCATTGGAGTTAAACTGAATGCTTTATTCTGATCTAACAACTTTAACGATGAGTCACAGTCAACAAGAGATGCATCGCTCGATATGAACAGTCCACTTGAACTGGTTATCTAATTAGTAGCAGCATGTTTCCAAAAATTAGCAAAGTTAAAAAGTTTAATTTTGGTTGCTGTAGTGTTTTTAACAGAAATTGCGCGCCAAAGCTCTGAGATCAGAACTCTTCTATTCATACATTATAGCAAGACTTTTTTATTCAAACTAGAGCAATTCAATCATCTCAGCTATCTGACGGACTTGAGCCCCAGAATACATCTCTCTACCAGGAAATGGCATTAAACTTCTGGTTTTTTCGGCAGTCTCTACGCCTGAACGGCAAACTTATATTCCTACGACTAAAATGGTGCACACTGGGATCCAAAATTCTACTCAACACTGATTGTTAGCTTTCTCTCTCTCTCCGCCCCATTAAAGAAAAAATCTTTATAGTTATTACGTCTGCCGACTATGATATCATAAACGAAGTTATCTAACTCATGAATTAAATCAAATCTGATTAAATAATTTCTGATATAGTTGATTGAGTCATCGTTGAGCATGGGATTCCTCTTTTCAAAGTCATCTTCTAAGACCCAGACAAACGGCATCAAAACCCGCCCATCAAACACCTCTACGACACAAAAGCTTTCTGAGTGTAAGATGGTAATATTAGGCGATCAAGGCGTCGGGAAGTCCAGCATCACAATTAGATACATCGAAGGCAAATTCAAAGATGGTGCCAAACCGACTATTGGAGCCCAGTTCCAGCAGATTAAGACTACCTTGCGCAATGGCAACACACTGCGTATCAATTTATGGGATACTGCCGGCGAGGAGAAGTTTAGATCGATGCTTCCGATGTATTACAAAGACGCACGAGGAGCTTTGATCACTTATGACATCGGGTCCTTAAAGTCGTTTGAAAGTGTAGAGTATTGGGTGAATGCTCTGGATGATAACGTGAAGAAAGATAATTGCGTGCTGGTGTTGGTGGGGAATAAGATTGATATTGACGAGTCTGAGAAACAAGTTAGTAGAGACGTCGCGCAGAAGTACGCTGAGCACCACAATATGCTGTTTTTTGAGGTCAGTGCAAAGACGGGAGAGGGAGTTGGAGAGCTTTTTAAGAAAGTCTCCGAAGAACTTGCACGTAGGTTCAACCTTTGATTAGAAAAGGCTGTATCTTGCACAAATTTAGTTGGATTCATGTTATATTTCATTTTTTCATGGCTTTTTTCTTTTTTATATGTGATGAAACCTGAAATTCAAAATTTGAGTAAGTCAAACATCATGAAAATATAAAAAGGCAATGAGAACTTAAATTTGTTGATGATTGCAAATAAAAGCAATATAATGATCGTTGTGGAAGAAATATTTCAAAGACTTCAATTATTTGGCTCTAAGTTGAGTGGCAATCTTTCGCCGTTTAAGTCTCAAGACGAAAGATGGAGAAAATTTTTTCATAAAGTGGATTTTGCATATTAATTATCGCCGTTATAAATTAAAATATTACAGATAGATAATTTTTCTGTTTGCTAAATGTATTGCAGTGTTCTTATCATATTTCATTTATCTGATCTCATGAATGAATTAATGAATGAATAAAGGTGATAGAGATATATGATTTCTATTATTAGTCCTGCTTTAATAATAATATTATTAGTTTTACCTCAAGCTATATAGCAAAAATGCCAGTTATTATTCATCAATGCTACCGAATTGATCTGTGGCCTTCAGTTTATGAATTGAAGCTCCTTTGAGAAGTGCTATCGATTTTAGTACATTTGCCAATGAAGTTGCGAATGCACATCCTTAACTTAATTGTCGAATCTGTTTCTTCAAATTTAAAAAGCAACAAGCGATTAATTACAAATTAATTTCATGAAAATGGCATATAATAACAGTACGCAAGGTCTTGTATTTACATCCTATTTATCTCTACGAATGAAAAACCGCATCATTTCTCCTTTAGAAAACCAATCCTTCGCCTTCAAGATTAGGAGCTATTCACAAACACAATTATTAAATACCATTCACAATGTTATATATAGGTTACCACAAGGCAGTAGCCATGTGAAATAATATCTGCCCAAGACTCTTCTTAGGTTTTCTAGAACTCCCTTATCGTATCCTTTTCTGAGTTTATTCTCACAAAATTCAAGCGTCGTTTTCCCTCTGCAAGCAAGCCTATCACACATTAGCAAAACAAACCTTAAAAACAAAGAATTACCATATGTGGAAGCATATAAAAAAGCCCAACACTACTGATAGTACGACCGTGAGAATATAGCTCAATATTGTAAGATACGCAACTAACCAGGGCATCTAGGCATCAGAATATCATAAGTCACGAATTTGCGCTTCAATATTTACTTTATCGTTGAATAATGAATCGATAACGGCTTCAGCGTAAGTAATCACGATGAAAAGCAAACTGACATCTAGATGGGGGTAACAATTAAACCACAGAGCCGAGAAAATTCACATTACTTGCCCAAAAGATCATGGCAAAGAAATATTTATAGTTATAGAACCCAATACAATTATTGATCCAAGGGCAGTGATGATCCATTCTCAGCACGCAAACTCCACATTGTGAGCAGTGGTGTGTCCTTTCAGGCTACGGTTGGTTGATAAGTCATATAATTATAATCATTATTCAAAAGAAAACCTTAAATTTTTGGCAATGCGCACAATACCGTTTCTTCGAACGTTTAAGCGCATTCACCACAGCCAATTTATTAATTTTTTCAGATGAGTATAACCCTTCCTTAAGTTCTAGTTTTTCGATTTGATCTTTTAGAAGTTTTTGCTTGGAACCATCGTCTGATCTATCCTCATCATCCGTGGCCGTAGAACCGTTCTGAGACCCATCGGAGCTTGTTTTCTCAGTTATATGAATTGTTTCATGCGCGTCTTCCATTTTATCAGGTGAAATCAGCAGACTGTTTTCGCCTTCTCTCGTCGTATTGTGATCCGGGCTCACTAGGAAATCACTTTCTTGAGATATTGAAGCCTCAATGATAATAGGCTGGGTTTTCTGAAGGAATAGTTCTTGCCTTTTCTTCCTGATCGCTTTGTGCATATTCATCAACACTCTTTTTTCTGTCTCGATGACAGTTTTTATCGTCTCTTCAGTTGTTGAATGCCAAGACTTCAAACAATTAAGGTTAACTTAGCGAAAAGGTTTTTGGTTTTTTTGATTTACCTCAGGTACATGTCCTGGTGACGTTTTCGAGGTCCGTATCGCGGAGATAATGAAAAGCAAGAAGGCAAAATGGCTCACACAGAGATAGATCAAGCCTTTCTTCTGCATGCTGGAAAGAGATCCATGGCTGAAGTCGATCCAGCCAACAACATGATTCGAATAATCTGTCATTTTCTGCATTGTTGAGAGCACACCGGGACCGATGTTCTCTCTATCCTGAGGCTGGACTATTGAGAATTCATAGGAATTCGTCAAGAGTTTAGTGACATAGATCTATTTTTGATATGATCCGCTTTGAGAAGTTGCAAGATGAACTATGATTACCATCAGATAGGACATGTAGATAAACGAAGAGAGAGCACAAAGGATGAGCATCGGAGAATACGACCAGCATCTGAGCCGAACTTTGCTCTCAGTTTTTGGCATTTGCGCAGGCTTTCAAATTATTTTTTTCTATCTAAACCAGTTCAAGACCATTTTTCTTTTCTAGTCTGAGCTTCAGCAAATAAACGATTAATTTTAGAACTTAGAAAAAACTCAGTATGTTATCTCAATACTGTATAAAATCTTAGTATCCGATACCTGTCTATCGAAATCTCCAAAGCAACTACTAAAATTTTGTTCGTTAGCGAACAAACATTTTGTTTGCGATGATCGGAAAGGATGAAGATTTGGAAGCGAGGTCTATTGGCCATTTAGCGCTGATAACCTGGAATCTTTAAATTTGAATAGTCAGTGAAAATGGATTAGGATGTCTACTGTAGAGCGTTGGATGCGTTCTGCTTTTTAGGAATTCGGATTATTCATTCTTTTCGGTTATTAACTGTTGATTGTATTAATTGTTACTGAAGTGGCCAGTAGATGCTTAAAAAAAAGAAGATTTTAGGTAAGGTTCATTAATCAACTGTGCATGTGGATAGTTTCCTCGAAGGGCATTAGTTTATATGGGTGAAAAGAGACTTAGCTGTGTCTCGGAATTTCAGCCTGTTTACAAATGATTTTCCGCTCAAAGCGTTCAATACTTCAATACATGGGAATTTTTGCCAGCTCCTACTCATCTGCTAAAAGAGAAGCGATTTTTATCGATTGTTTTCGAAGGATCGCTCTGAATCATACCAGTCATATATTTCTGGATGAGATATTCAATGAAATTTAGTATAAATATAACTGCTATTTGTCCGTCCTTGTCATCTAATTTTTTTATCACCATTTAGCTTTTTCTCACTGTAGACTGAAGCAACTTTTTTGTTTGGGGGGGGGGGGGTAATTTATTGAACACAAAGAGATTCTTGTATTCAAATCTTTGAGCAGCGGCTAGCAACTCACGATGCTATAGCAATCCGCTTTTGTTAATCTTTCTCCCAATTTGCATCTTCACTTCCTTGAGACGTACGACTTTCTTATCCTGAGTAATCAACCTACGCGTCATAAAAGTTTCCTCCTAAAAATTTAAAAATTTCATTACATAGCTGTTAGATCCGTTTTTAACATATCTGAGTTAATTCGATTCTATCTCAACTGAGTAACGGAAAATACTCCAAGAAAATCAAGCAATAGAGTAGTTTTGATTTCGTTAAGAAAAGAAATTCCTCATGTAACTTGAAAGCGTGAGCAAACGCCTTTATTCAAAGCCATAATATGTCAAAGATAAGAACATTCAATGTCCTAACTTTACAACTCAAATACAACCAATTTAATAATTCTCAAAACGCAATATTTATTCATTTTACGATCCATACTCTGACTCTTCTTCCTCTTCATCTAAGCGATTCACACCTCTCACCGGTCTTTGCTGTCCTTCATTTGAATGCTTGTTAATATCGAAATCACTAAACTTCATCTCGACGTAATGCTTCTTCTCTCGGAAGAGATTCAACATGACGAAATCTGTAAGGAAACTGATTCCATAAACCAATGCCCTATAGCATAAACGTCAGCCAAATTCAAAATAGCTTTTCTACAGTGCGTTATAAAAATGGAGAATTATGCTCTCAATTGACAGTTTCGTTGCATATCCAACTGTATTGAATACTATTCTGATCCCTGAATAACTCATATGAGTCCTATTTACTTCTCCAGACGTCTCATTCACATAATATTTAACCTTTGCAAATATTAGTTGATTTATTATAAGCGCGATCATTACATTGGACTTCGTGTACCCGGTGCCTTCGTCAGCGAGGGAAGCGTCAAGGGTATAAGAGCATTCATTGTTATCTGATTTTTGTATTATTAAACCAATCATAGTTTTCAGGTACTGATGTCTGCGGTGCCTGTACACTCAAAATTTAAGGTGACCATGATAACCGCGCCGATGTATCGAACGCTGGTGTAGGTTGTCCCAGCGAGTTGGAGAAGGTCAGTCACCTGCAGAGAAAAAGAAAAGGTTAGATTGTTGAAAGAGTGAAGGAAATTCACTGCTATTGTGTTGAAATTTGTGCTTGGATAATTAACTTTGGTCGTAGAGTCAATATAGACATCCTAATAACAGGGAATTATCAATAATTCTCTCTCAGAAGAGTCAATACGTGTTTTTCATAGCCATCGAAGACAATTCGAGCCGCAAAGGTGACTGAATACTCTTCTGCTCCATACACATCATATACGCTCGTAACACTCGAGTTTTGGGGGTCTGGATAAGGACACCATGTGATCGCATCGCAGCCCTGTTTGTGAGTTTTGTTGGTCAGAATACTGTGAGCAATGGGGAAGAACGGAGTACCTTATATCCTGAAGTGAACTCTGAGCAAGTTCCTTGTAGGTCATAATTCGGGTAGGTCGAATTATCACATTGAGAGGCAGCTGTGCATGGCAAGGTATTCATCGGGCAGACTCCACTTGTTTGGTTAGCTGTGACTCGGATTCTGGTGGGTAAAACAACCTAAATCACGCGCGCTCAAAGCACAGAAAAAATTTGAAAAGTTACAGAATCAGATCCAGTTCTGCCTCTTTGAACTATCCAATTCATATCCAAAAGCTGAGGATCGGTGCCATTGACATAGTAAAACGGAGCTATAAGGACAATTAAGTCAATTACAGCTTTGTTGAGCGAAAGATGTTACGTCCGGCGCTCGTAATAAATGTTTTTGAGGCTCCTTTACTTATTTTGTATTCCAGCTGCTGTATCAAGAAGACCTAGATCGGGAATAGCACATTGATTTCTTTCATCGGAGAGAAAACATTACGTATATCACGATATAAAGTAGAACGATCGTCAAGCAAGTCACAAAGATATATCCGAGACGTCTTGTGAGGTTATATTAGAGAAAATATGTTGAATTGTTGTGGTTACCTATCCAACACGCGAAGATATAAATTGGTGTCATAGATCTTGAAGAACCGATCCAAAAAACTCGTAAATCTGTGCCATCTGTCAATCAAGAAGATTTTAAGACTTCAATATCAAGAGAAAGAGTGATTACGCTCCCCGAAATCTTGATTCCTCAGCTGGGGGCTCTTCTTGCTCTCTCGCTCCGTTAGCGTCAGAAACGCTTTGTCTATTGATAGATGATTCTTCACTCTGATCATCATCTGACCCTTGATCACTGCTCTCTGGAGCTTGTACATATGGTCTTCGCGACATTGTTTTATGACTTTTTGTTATCTGCTAGCTGTTTCTTTGTTTAGTTTTTTTTATCGGATACACAGGTTAGTCTCAGTTAATTTACTCAGATTTGGGAAAACACATACCGCAAAGATATATCCGCAACAAAGAATCTGAAATGATGAAGTGACAAGGATGTTATTCAGGTTGATCAGTCTAAATTCCAGTAAAGTCAAAAGAAGCATATATAAAATGGGTGTTTAATTGTTTTTATCTCACTAATTTCGCATTATCCCACCTTCTTTTGGAGAGTTTTTCAAAATTATGGTATGATGCATGGGGGGTTTATGAGTTCGTAATCTAAGAATCGGGGTATCTTCCCCGCAAAATAGCTCTGAAATGAAAATAGGTGAGGTTTGAAGAATAGATTGGTGTGTCTCATGACTATGGACTTAGAAACATGAAAGAAGACTCCTGATAAAGAATCCGGGTTTTCTTGTTCAAATAGTCACTAGCCTTCTTTTTGAAATTGGTTTTTGCTTTTCCTTTTAGAATGAGTGAATAATACTCAAACTTCAACCATTCGATTTATTCACCGTGTTTATTTGCTTCCCAATTTCTCAATTTCATTCTTCTAAAAAAGACCAACTCTTCATATATTTCTAACATATTCCCCTTTTTATCCTTTGAGTTTGGATGGATATACGAATAGTGAAATTATAAACTTACAGAAAATCAAAACAGGAATAGATAATCTATAATATTAATATGTATAATAATGCTGTCAGAGCGACAATCTCTTCTTAAATATCAGTATTTGATCAAAAAAGTTCAGTCGTAAAATAACCGGGTAAAAGCAGTGTATCCAAGTAACAACGCAGCCCCACTCAGCATAGCCAAATCAACTAGCATTTGTTTTTGAGTAGTAACTATTTCATCTGGACTCTCCTCTGTTGGCATTTGTTGTGAGAGTGGATAACTTTGTGAGAAAGTCGTATTCACTGGATTTGATTCTCTTGATGGGGAGCCAGAAGCACGAGCTCTTCCCGTAGCGAGTCTCCCCTCAAGAGCATCTTCAGGTTGTGAGAGGACGTTTGCTAGTGAATAAATTGTCGAACGCCCTGCTCTTTGTGAAAAATTAAGGATGTTCGGACAATACGCAACGCTCTTTTTCGCTTCGCAATAGAATTCATGCTGTCTTAGAACTAAATAGCATTATTTACAATTTAAGGTTCAATGGAGAATTATTTACTATATTCAAGTATTGGAGGAACATCCTGCCGATCCCGATGCCAACGAAGAGGGACACGTTGAACCGATTTTGAATAGTCCATCTGCTGAGTCTTTTTAGAACCCTCTTGTTCAGCCTTCGAACGAATGCTTCTGGCTGAGATACTCGACTCTTTCTCCTCTTCTAATTTATCATGAGCATATGGGGTATTAGACACCTTGCTTCCTGCCATTGTTGACACTTCTTGATCTTTTTCATGTTGTGAGTGGTGAAGGTTTATTGTCTTTGTAATTTTGTTTTGCTCTGCTTCTGCAAGAACAACAGGAACAGAAGAAACATGTTGTGTATATGATTTTTTCGTTTCCATTTTATCATTTGATTCTCTCTGTACCTGCTGGCTCTCCTGCAGTGACTGCTGGTGATTCGGAATTTCCACTTCTTTTTTCCTTGCAATAATAATATCATTAGGAGGAGTATTCTGAATATCTGGTCTTTCTTCTTCTCTAAGTGGATCCCGCAATAGCTTTATTACAGGACCGCAATGTCTACACGTATATTCCTTTGATAAAAGCGCAAGTTTTTTTCGCTCCTTACGGCTTAAATTCAACGCTCCAATCCCAGGGTTCTTTTCTTTTTCGGGGAATAAGCTGATTATTGCTTGCAACATTGACCGGACTTTATGAAAAATTAATACTACTTGAACCTCAGTTGTGATAGTTACTAGTCCATGCCGGATTCCAAGTTTCTGGATGATAACTTGTAATTGTCAGACAAATTTGAGTGTTGACTTCATATCTTCCGTTTGGCTACAACAGACTAATTATTGGAAGTGTAGTCAATTAATTACTGTAAGAAAATAGATTGCTGGAGCCTTCAAAGGATAATCCACAGGTAAATCGATCCTCCCATGGTAGATCCCATCTTGAAATTCCGTATCAGGAGGTCCTCTGATCGTAAAATGCCAGATATGCAAATGGCCCTAAACAAAAGAATGCTAAAATATATTTGTTATTTGCTTCTGTAACCTCTAATGGAGCAGCAAAGATATTTTCCGATAGGTTCGCCTCAAACTCTTGTTTTTCTTTCAAGATACGCTGGATTTGAATAGAACGATGCATCGTTTCTTCACTACCAGGAGAATTTAATTCAATTTTGTTAAAAAATTAACTCAGCAGAAATAAACCTACATTTTTAAAAATTCTGTAGTGTTTTTTTGGTTTTTTTTTTTAATAACGATGTAATTAATACACATTACACATTCACATTTAAGAAAAGAGGAAAGGGGTTATTTGGTAATAGAACCAAATAATACAATATAATCCTCAATGTTATATGAAACCAACGAAAAATAATCTTGCTAAGATGGCACGATGAAAATCCACTAATCTGCTGGAATTTAGGCTTTTTCTTTGTTGATTACATTAGCTGAGTGATGTAAAAGCTGGATGAACTCTTCTTGTGATATCTATAGATAATTAGAACCGTTTTTAATAGAGATGATGATGATCTTGAGTACCTTTCCGTCTTTATTTGTATCGACCTCCTCGATGATTTGATTCCATTCATCTTCCTGCAGATCAACACCTCCCATTACAGCAGCAAGCTCGTCTCGAGTAATAAATCCATCGCCGTTCTATTAAGTCAGTTAAAACACGAAACCATTGAAAATTCAATCACCTGATCGAAGATTGCGAATGCTTGGTTGATTCGTTGCTTTGAAAGGAGACTTTCATTGTTCATGGTTGCCATAATAAATTCTATAATCGAGCAGAGGTGGGCCTTAGATTCTCTGAATGAGAGTCAAATACCTGAAAAATCAATTTCTCCGGAGCCGTTTGCGTCAACTTCAGCTAATATCTTTGAGACTTCCTCCTCAGCTTTCTCTTTGTTTCCAAATACCTTAATATAGCCTACAGAAAGCACGAGTCATATATCAGTTAAAGATCGCTCATTCAAACCCTGCATGAGCTCGTCCCTGCTCAGAATACCATTTCCGTCTTTATCTAATTCCTGGAAAGCTTTCTGGAGTTCTTCTTTTTCATGTTGAGAGGATATTTGAGTCACGATGAATGTCATGATTGCTTGTTTCAATTTATTTTGAGCCTATTTATGTAAACTGTCAATAATTTGCTCAGCAACAACGCCATGCTGACCTGGAAACTTGAAAGGTTATCCATGACCTTTTTGTTAAGGGGTGTCGGTTTTCGGTTCTTCATCACCCATTCATCATTAAGCGCTTCAGAAGCTGAAATCCGTTTGGTATGGTCATACGTCAACATTTTTTGGATTAAGGTTTTAGCCTCAGGAGAAATCCTACCCCAATCGGATTCTTAAAGTAATGATTAGTCAATTTGCCACGAGCAGTTTCATACCATCAAAAGTGAATTTTCCAATTTTGATATTCGCTAAAATTTCAGCATCGTTTTTTCCATTAAACGGCGGGTACCCACTCAATAAAATGTACATAATGATCCCGCATGACCATACATCACATTTCTCATTGTAGTTTTTCGCTAAGACCTCTGGTGCAATATAGTACGGCTAGATAAGCACAACCATTAGCAACTTTCCATTAAATTCTACGGATTTACTGTTCCATATTTTTGTGTAAGCTTATGTCCAGGCTCAAATTTCGTTGCTGTACCGAAATCGATAAGCTTTAACGCTGCGTCTGGCTTTTTCGAGTCCAGCAACAGATTCTCTGGTTTAAGATCCCTATGGACAATATGTCTCTCATGCAGATACACCACAGCAGACAGCAGCTGCTTCATGTATTCCGCCGCCTGTTTTTCTGTAAAACATGTCATTTGTTGGATTCTATCAAACAGCTCTCCTCCATTAAGATATCTGTGAAAAAAATTAGCATCTTCTTCCATTATGTAAATCCTTTACTCTGTAATAAGGTAATAATTCTGATTATCTTGGAACAACTCGTACAGTTTGAGGATATTCGGGTGGTCGAGCTCTCGGAGTATGCTCACCTCTGCGAATAACTTCTCCTCGTCCGTTTTCTTCACCAGCTTTTTTTTGATACTTTTCATTGCTCGCGTAATCCCGGTTGTTCTATGCGTTGCCAACATTACTTTTCCAAAAGCCCCTATAACATTCATAAATACAACATAGCACCAAGGCAATTACCCTCTCCGACCGTTTGACCGAGTTTATAATTGTCTTCTAACACACCAGTTTTCAGGCTAACAAACATTTCTGGTCCAATCCTCAGCAAAGTTTTATCCGACCGACTCTTTCTGTGAGGGAGTCCAGAAGGAGAATCTATTTCCCTTGATGAAACATGCTGTTTAGAAGTTGAACCGTCGTGATCTAGTTTATCTGTTGGCCTACTTCTCACTTTTGCAGGTTAATTTTGCTGGTTAGTTGGGTTATTTACTGTCGGCCATGGTAGTTTTCTGGTTGTCGTCCTTTGGACTTGTTTTTTTGTGGGTGTCGTTGGCGTCTGCTTGGTTTTGTTCGTCTGTTGGGGATTTCGCGTACTTTTTATCGTTTTCGTGCTGACTCCTTTGTTTGGAAATCCGATCCACGTTCAGACGAAACTTTCCTGAGTTGGATGATATTACTCCATCGCCAGAGGCAGAGACTCCTCGAACAAATCCTTTATCTGATTGGTTACTTTTTGATTTTGCTAATATCCGCGCGTCAGCTGTAGTAGAGAGTAAGATGGTGCTATTTGACAATAAATTTACAGCTCTTGCTCTCGGCAGGAGTACTAATACAGCAGCCCATTCTTGAAACGAGATTTTTATTCTTGTTTATAAATTTACTCTTAATGAGGTAGGAAAAGTGTGAATAAAAAACCCAGTTTTGTTTTTTTTTGTTTTTTTTTGTTTTTTTTGTTTTTAGTTTTAATCTCAGGTTCCAGCTCTAAAGACTAATCCAGCAAATTCGAAGAGCCATTCCTAGTTAGGATTGAGCTAGTAATGGCGCAGATATAATACTTTATAAAGGACAGTATGGAGTAAAAGCTGAGTTTCTAAGCACTAAATCTAATGGAAAGCTATCTGAAAAAAAAAAAACCGGAACAACCTCAGTTATGAGCTGGAAAGAGAATTGAGGGTTATATTTTAACCGATGGCAACTTACAGAATGCAGCGTAAATCAGATGTCCTTCTAAAAGAAGAGGTTTGAAAACAGATGCAGTTTTTTCTGCAACCACTTTCCCTACATCTGGATCATTACGTCTTTAAAAGTCAACAGTAGTGTGCATTTGAACTGTTTGAAGTCAATTCCCCTGTTTTCTATGGTCAGAGGTGAGAATGAATAGCACGGTCTGTCTTGCTTGCTGAGACCTGTCATTTTTAAATAAAATAAAAATTGAGATTAATTCTCATTAATTACCGTTTCTAATGAATTGCAAAATTGTTGTTGTCTCTATTGAGAATATCATTCATAAAATTTAGATTCAATCGAGTTATATACTTTGCATATCGTTTCATGGCTTGAAACTCCCAGCTCACAGAGAAACTTCTTGACAGAATTTTTTCAAAATCAATACGATTGAGAGCCAAGAGAATTTTAATTAACCTATATTCAACTAGATTATCCTATAATGCTGTACATTCATTGATTTCACACCTTCTATGTTGTTTTTATTATTAAGAAATAGAATGCGTTATCGTACGCATATCATGATATTGCTATCTTTATTTATATCACACCTCATTCGTGCTGATCCCACACAGGTCATTAAGAGGCTGTCTTCAGTTAAGCAAAAGAGTATCTTTGTCTTTTCTTATATAAAATGAACTGGTTTCACCCTAGAATTACAAAGTAGCTCGCATCCTGATTAGTAATTATCCTTTATATACTTAAGCAGCTCAATAGAGGATTTATTAAAAAACATTTTATTTTCTGAAACAAAAAGTCATGGTGGACCAAATGAAGCAAGTCGGTCAATTCGTGTTTGATCCTTCTTCTAAGCCACTTGGAGCAGGGACTTTCGGTAAGGTTTTCCGAGGAACTGATTTCAAAAACAACGACGCTCCAGTCGCCATCAAAGTTATCCCTCCGGAAATTCTCGAAGAGTACAAGGACTTCATCGACTTGTTCCTCAGAGAAATCAATATCCTCAAGGAAATTCGCGGTGACTACATTCTCGAATTCAAAAAAGTGCTAAGGACTGGCAGTGGCAACATTTATATCGTAACTAATCTATGCAACGGCGGCAATCTCGAAGAAGCCATCGCAAAAAGAAAATCTCTCCCAGAATCCGAAGCCCTAAGAATACTAAGACAGTGCACCGAGGCATTTGTCAGCATTGAGAGTCTTGACTTGAAAAATGAGAAAAAGGAAAAAGTGATTATCATGCATCGAGACATCAAGCCAGCAAACATCCTTTTCCATGACGGAAGCGTCCGTATTGCCGACTTCGGATTTGCCAAAATGGTTGAGGATAAAGCTAAAGAGAAAAAAGCGCAGCACACGCTCCTAGGAACACCTTATTACATGTCTCCTCAGATTCTTGCCGAAACGAAATATTCCTATAAATGTGATATTTGGTCTTTGGGAATTGTTATCTATGAGTGTCTTTATGGTGAGCTTCCTTGGAAATCAGGCTCAAAGTATGGGCTTTTAAAAAGCATAGAAGGAAAACCAATGAAAGATTTTGATTTTAAGGGAGTAATTTCGAAAGATTTCCAAGACCTTTTGATCAAGATGCTTGAAAAAGATGAGGAAAAGAGAATCGATTGGCATGGGATTTTGGCGCATCCTGCTATTGTGAAAAATAAGAAGGAGGAAGAAGAACAACAACAACTCAAGAAGGAGGAAAAGCAGAAACCAGATGAAGTGAAGACTGAGAACAAAAAACCTGAGGAGAGTAAGCAAGAGAATGCGGACGGAAGCAAAAACGAAAATGAGAAACAACCGTCGCAGCAGATTGCTCAGGAAAACAACACAAAGCCGCAGATAGAAGAACAAGCTCCGAAGAAAAAAAAGATTGTGATCCTAGATTCTTAAAATGACATATAAAATGTCTCTTTTTTTATTTGTTCGACTGAATAGTTTCTCAACAAAAGCAAAATCAAAAACTTGAAAATTTAGGAATCTTACCTTATTCCTCAGCAAATAACTTATGGAATGTAAAATAAGCAGGCAATCAGTTTTGTAGTCGAAATGAAAAAGTAGAGCCATAGCGCATAACAGCTAAGGATAATCAAAACGAATATGTATCATGCCTCTGGGCCTAGAAGTTGTTGAAAATTCAAAAAGAAAAATAAATCTTATCGATATCACAGGATCATGCTTTAATCATGTCCTTAAGTACGATACTCCCAATGGCGACTGTCTATCTAAGGCTGAAACACGCATTGGATTATTTCCCGAAGCTTAACACAGGCTGTCGCTTTTAATCGAATGGGCTTGTATGACCCTAGAAATGATCACTCTATTAATTAATTCGAAATCTACTTCTTAAAAGAAATTCTTTAATTTTCCTACACCAATTTATGGAAACCACGTATAAACAAATCGATCGGTTTATCTACGATCCCAACTCGAAGCCTTTACGAAAAGGTGAATTCGGCAACGTGTTTCGAGGAATCGATCTTCAAAACAACGACAATCCTGTCGCAATTAAAGTCATCTCTGCGAAAACCCTCGAACAAAACAAGGACTTCGCGATGCTCTTCCAAAGAGAAATCAGCATTCTCAAGCAAGTCAAATGCGACTACATTCTCAAACCAATAAACGTGCTCCAAACGCCGAGTAGGAATGTATACATCATAACGAATCTCTACAATGGAGGAAGCCTCTCCGAAATCTTGTCTACAAGGAAAACTCTGCCAGAATATGAGGCTCTGAGGATACTACGACAATGTGCCGAAGCTTTCGTCAGCCTTGAGAACCTCAATCTCGAAAATGAGCAAAAGCAAAAAGTTGTTGTCATGCATCATGCACAGAACATCAAACCGGAAAATATACTATTCCATGAAGGGGATGTCCGCATTGCTGATATGTCGCCTCAGATACTCGGTAACAAAAGCAACTCTTACAAATGTGATGTTTGGTCAATGGGGATGGTGATCTTTGAGTGTCTGTTTGGGAGGATCCCTTGGGAATTAAGTTCAATGTATGGACTCTTAAAGAACATTGCAAATAAGCATCCAAAATATTTTGACTTCGGGACAATGATTTCGAAAGACACTCAAGACCTCCTCATCCAGATGCTTGAAATGGAAGAAAAAAGAAGAATTGATTGGTATGGAATTCTTGCTCATGGTGCTATTGTCAAGAATAAAGCAGATGAAGAGCGCAAATTTGAAATCGAAACAAGTCGAACGGCTGGTGAAAATCAGCAAAAGCTGATAGGATTAAAAGGTACTGAATTAACCCAGAGCACCCTAGTACAAGAAGTTAGATTGAAAAATCAGCTATACCCAGTATTTGAGCGAAAACGAGGTGAAGCACAAAAAATTGTAGCAGTTGGAATACGACATGAAAGTCAGCAAATGTCGGAAGAAGTAAAGGGTGGCAATCAAATAACCCAAAACATTCAAAAGCAAGAAGAAATTACACCCAAAACAAGATTATATCCAACCTTTGAGCCGCTAACACGAGTGATAACTGATGAAATCAGGGCTGAGAGTGAAAAACTACTCTCAAAGCAGGATGCTCAGGAAAGCAATACAAATCCTCAGGTACGAACGAAAACTCCTTTCAAGGTGCAATATCACAATTTTTGAAGGATCATAATAGATTTATTTCTCTTAGTTAGTGATTAATGATAATTTAAGCTACCCAAAGTCTACTTTTTCTTTGATCTAATTGCTTTTCAGTGAATTTAAATGAGGATAAGTCCATGAATTTTGTGTTTTAATATATATATGATATAAAGAAAATTACTACTCTAACTCATATTTAAACGATTGGGCGGTTTTTCCTGAACCCTAAAACTTTAGAAGTCGATTTTAATTTTTGTTGTTTGGCACATTCTCTCCTATTGAGTCATGACTTATTCGTTTATTTTAAAAAATGAAGAAGAGAAAACGCTCAGAAGACCGGCTCTGAAAAAACGACATTAATTCTTAAGACCAGCCATAGACAACCATACAATTTAATTTATTCCTTAAAGTTTCCTAAGTTTTGCCTCTTCGGCAACGCCTTATAAAGTTCATTCGCTATGAGATTATCGAGATTATCCTACAGACCCCGAGAAATGCTTCTGAATTGACCTCCTTGCAAAAGATTTTGCCCAAAAATATAATGTGCAATTTGCTATTAGGTTTCTCTAAAGAAAGCGTATCTATTCAATTTAAAGATACCAAATACGAAAATAGCGGGTGAAATAAATGCAAGCAAATTCCACAGCATTTTTAGGTACTCTCCCAACTGCCTCAAGCCATGACATTTTGATTATAGAACAGCAGCTTAATAAGTCTGAGCGTAGGATCGGTCTTTTGGACAAAAAGAACGCTGATCTCCTCAATCAGATCAAACAATATCAAACCGAGCTCGAATCAGTCCGTAAGTTTCCAACTGCAAAAACCACCTAAAGTCAGCACAATACCTGTCTAGGAAAGGAAAATGCCAAGCTAGTCTCTGAGAGCAGCGGTTCTTTCATCAAAATAAAGACTGTCGAAGAAAATTACAAATCTGCACAGGAGCGCATCAAAGAGCTCGAACAAAGCCTCAAAAACATGTCAGTTCAGGAGTCGCAGACCGTGAAAAATCTTATCAAGCGCAATGAGGTTACTCTCTTTATAGCTATTTTCTCTGAGTCAAAACGAAATTTAGGAATTGACGAAAGAAAATACAAGTCTGAGCAACGAAAGGAACTCTTTGAAAAAGCAATTGGCTGAAGCGGATCAATCGGTAGCTTATTATAAGAATAATGCGGAAGACCACGAAAACACGAAAAACATGCTAAGGAAAAATATTGCAAATCTGCAAAAGGAACTCCAGACTGAAAAGACGCAACTTGCAGAAATAAGAGGTAAAGTCGAAGAAGAACGCACTGCTCTGTTAAACGAGCTTACGAGGGTAAAAGAAACGAACCAAGAGTTTGAGCAACAGCTTGCGAACGTTCGGCAAGAGCTTGCTGAGAAGCAAAACCGGATTGAGCTTCTAGGTGAATACAGATTGCCGGACTTGGTCTTACATTGTTTGAATAGAAAAAAAAGAAAAGGAGTTTAATTTGAATAGCGCGATCGCAGATCTCCAAGGGCAGCTTCAAGAGGCCAGAAAGGAGTGTACTGAATTTGTAATAGAAGAAATGAACGTCCGGTGTTTTAATGAAATGATTTTTGAATTATAGAAATCGTTTTATGAGATGGTGAAGAGCCAAAATCAGAATTTAGAGGCGGACTTTAAAGACAAAGAGAATAACTACTTAGAAAATATTGAAGAGCTCAAAAGAACTATTGAAGAGCTCGAAGAAAAAATCAACGAGCAGAAGAAGCAGCTGAACCGCTACAAGCTGGATATCGATAACGAAAAAAGCATGAGAACGACCTTAGATACGTTCAAACTCACCTTGTAAGTTGTTTCAACGCAAAAGCAATTAACCATTATTCCTTTTCAAAAGGCTGAACAATGAGAAACTAGACCAACTTACTGAGAAATACATCGATTGTGAAGCAAGATACTATCAAGAGAAAGAGCGCTCCTCCAAGCTCTTGGGAGAAATCGAGAGACTCAAAGCGTACAATACAAATTGATATCTTTTTTCCCAAATTAAGCTTGTATTTTTCATCTCAGCGAGCTAAAACAGACGTCTTACTACCACTACAATCAAGACTTGGAAAGCCTCAAATCTAATTACAACCTGCTCATTTCGAAGCTGGAATTGAGCATCACGAGGAACAAAAATCTCGAAGCACAGACGCAAGAGCTGACGAAAGAAATCAGCATGCAGAAAAATCAAATAGAAAATCTTCAAACGGAAACGTTTGACCTTACCAGCAAAATACGTGAGCTCAACATTGAAAACCATTTGTTGAAAATGAGAGTCCAAAAATACGAACCCGACGCCAATATTAGTACTCTCTCCAACGAGGAGATAGAATCCTCTAAAGACGCTGAGATAAGAGATCTTCATAAGAAGATTTCATTCTATGAGCAACAGCTGACTCAGATGAAAGAAACTTCAACAAATTCAGGAGAATATACGAAATTAAAGAGCGAATTCGAAGAGTTGAAGAAGCTGAACGAGAGCAATGAAGTTAAAATCGAGGAGTTATTACAACAAATCAAGCTCTTGCAGCAAGTCAAAAGGACCGAAGGCGCTGTTACGACGGCTGCTGATGTAATTGGAGAAGACAAAGCCCATTTGCCTGAAATGACCCGCACCGCAAGCAAATTCGCTGCAGATACTCAGGAGTTCGTTAAAAAACGCTTCGAATTTGAAAATTTGAAGAAGCAGCTGACTGAAGAGAACGCGAAACTCAACAATCAAAACAAAAACCTGCTTTCTGATCTTAAACTAACGACCTCTAGGCTCGAGGATCTCCAAAATAGGTACCAAGCGACTGAAAAGCGCATCACACTATTGGAAGGCAGTTTGAGGACTCATCAGGATACGATTAAAGCTCGAGACCAACATATTGAATCGCTTTTGAAAGAGAAAGAGAATGTTGCGAACGAGGCGATCGAGCAGCATAGAGCCAGCGCGGGGTTACGCGAGAAGATCTATGAGCTGGAGAATAGACTCAAGTTTTTAGAAAGAAGCAACGAGCAGTTCTCGAAAATGAACAAAGAACTGCTTGAAGATAAGCAAGTCTATCTGAAGACGCTGCTGAATAGACAAAAAGAGTTGGTGCAAATCGAGATCAAAAACAAGAAGGAAATAAACAAATTAGTTCAAGAGAACGATCGCTTAAGAGCAGAGCTCGCTACACAGCAAGACCTGTATGCTATGACGCTGAAGAAGAACGAGGACCGAGCGATAATATTGAAGATGAGAGTAGAAAACCAAGATATTACGACCACGAATTTGATGAAGAAGATTGAAGTGCAGGAGAAAATTATCAAGGAGCTGAATAAGAAGTTTGAAACGATAACGAAGGTCAGCGCCAATCCTGTTCAAGAGCAAAACCCATTGGAGAAAATCACTGCGAATTTGTTTGTACACTCCGAGGAGAATAAGAGTCTAGAGTCACTGAAGGATCTTCTCGCGCATCAGAAAAAGCAGTTTGATGAGACGTTGAGAGTGATTTTAAAATCTCATGAGGAGATCAGCAAGCGTTTCTTTGATCTGGAGGATAGATATCGCAAAGAGCAGACGAGTTCGTCGCAGAGGATAATGATGCTGACGGATCAAATGGCAGCAATGACGTCGCAAAGCGATATTAGAGTAAAGGAGTTGGAGCAAAAAATCAAAGAAGTGGAAGCGCTTAATAAAAAAATGATGGAGGAAAAAGCAGCGATGGAGAGACAGAGCGCCGACACTGAGACGGTGTCGAGCAAGGAATTAAGTCAGTTGAGAGAGACGCTTGAAAAGGAGACGCGCAGAGCGAATGACCTGCAGAAAAAAATTAGTGAGGAAGAGGCGAAGATTAAGGCTTTAGAGAATGATAAGTATAAGGCTGAGACAGCGGCTACCGAAAAATTGGGATATTCGAAGCAGAGAGAGTTAGGACTAGTAGAACAGAAGAACGCGCTGCAGAGACAGATAGAGCAGCTTAAAGCGCAGGAGAAAAAGCTTAAAGAAAGCTTAAGGGAACTGAAGCGATCGGGAGGACAGATGATGGAGGAAGAGCAGCCGATGCATAAAGGAGATCAAATGGAAGATGAATTTGGAAAAGGTATATTTGGGTGTTGATAAGATTGACTAATAATAAAATTAATTTGAAACAGGAGCTGCTGACGAGGAAATGGAGGCTGCTGGCGATCAGGTGGACGAAGAGCTAAGGGAAGAGAACCTAGCGTGAATTATTTAGCGTTGCTGGTAAGAATGACTGCTATTATACACAAGCTAATTGTTGAATTGTAATCAAGCTCGGTTGGCGGTAGAAAATGGCCAATTGATCAAGTTGTTCGAAAAGGCGAAGTCTTTTATGATAGAAACAAAAGTTTTAATAACTGTTTGTGTATGTGTATGGCCAATCGTTTAAGTGTCTCAATAAAGTTGTGTGAAATAAATACTTCGCTCCATCAAAAAGCGGCTGTGTTTAATTGAGATTTCTTTTTTGTTTTAAGAATCATAATCTATTACTTAAGTAATTAAGAGGTACAGAATTAGAGATTTATCTGAAGACAAGTAGAAATGAATAAGGAAAGAAAAACATTTACTATAGAGTCGAGGAATTTACAGGAACCTCCTCTTCAGTATGCCCTTGTAAACTGAAAGATTATTTCATAAAGGAATTCCGAATGCTTGTTTGTGATAAAAAATTTATTTCAAAAAATTGAGTAAGCTTTAATTTAGATATATCTTCAAAATATTCAGAAAAGTTTCAATATGGGTGCATTCTTCACGTGGTTCTCTGCTTTCCTATTGGCTTTAGTTCTTGTGGTACTTCATCGCTTGCTGATCAAACCATACAGACTGATCCAATTCTACAAAAGGCAAAAATTGCCTGTCTTCGTCAAATCTCTCAAAGGCTTCATTGACTACCAATGGGGTTTGGTTACTACGCACGATGACTTCTATTACTTTCAAAAGCAACTAATCAAGCAAAATCGCTCAGAAAGAGCCTTCGTTACCAACATCGGTCCAAAGCCAACCGTATATCTAATCGAACCGACACTCATCAAAGAGTTTCTCATGGACAAACATGACTGCTTTGAAAAAGCGCCTCTCATCGGCCTCCTCAAGAGGTTCGGAGACAGAGGATTGTTCATGCTCGAAGGTCAGGAGTGGAAACAACGAAGAAAAATCATTTCCGAGGCATTCCGCTACGACCTTCTCCGAGAAATGGTCACACACGTCGTCAAAGTAACAGAAGAACGCTTTCAGAAATTCTCTATTGCAGCAAAAAACAAAGAAGAGCTCAACATCATAAAGGAGTTTGAGTTTATGGCTGGCGAAGTGGTCGGCAGATTCTTCCTAGGCAAGTCGTTTACGGATATCAATGTCGATGGCACACAAATCACAGCCTGGATCAGCGATCTATTCGTCCAAGTCATCTACGAGTCTGTTTCTTTATGGACGTTAACTTTCGGCCCTAGCTTTGTTGCAAAGGGGATTCTACCTCATCATAAGGAGCTGGTGTCCAACGTGAGGAGAGGTAAAGCTATTACGAGAGAGTTTATCAACCAAAGAAGGGAAGCTCTTCTCAAGGACTCAACAACGGATAAAGAGCAGAAAGACCTCTTGACGATACTGCTTGCTCAGCAGGCTGAGAACCAACTTACCACGGAAGATATCATCGATGAGTACTTGACGTTCTTGATTGCTGGTATGGACACCTCTGCGAGGCTAGAGACGCTTGCGCTGTATTTTATATCACAAAACCCTCAGTGTCTTCCGAGGCTGAAGGAAGAAATTTCCAAGGCGTTTGAAGAACCGTCGCAGGTGACGTTGGAGAAACTCAATCAGATGGAGTATTTTACGGCTTTCTTAAAAGAGACCTTGCGTATGGCTCCTCCCAGCCCGCATATAACGTTTAGAACAGCGATTAAGGATGTAATGCTGAAGGATATTATGATTAAGAAAGGAACTTGGACCACCGTTTGTAAATAATTAATGTTTTCATGGCTAAATTGAATTGCTTTTGATTAGGTTTCCTGATGAACCATTACAATGAGAAAAATTTCAAGGATCCATATAGGTTTGACCCTGACAGATTTATCAAAGGTTCTTCGACTTACGATGAGCAAGCTGCAAGTGAACCCTTCGTTTTTGCGCCGTTTGGAGGAGGTCCGAGAAATTGTATTGGGCAAAATGTTGCGATGATTGAGGCGAAGATCGTGTTGAGCCTGCTCCTGAAACGATTCGCGTTCGAGATACCAAAGGGGTATAGAATGAGATATACACAGAAAATGCTGCTTGAGCCTCATGATGCTCTAATGATTAAATTAACTGAGATCAAGCACTAATAAGAATAACATAAAATTTAAGCTTACAAAATTTATGAAAAGTTCATGAAGGTCATTGCATTGAATATCATACATTGATTATTCTAGTTTTAACAAAATAAACTAAGAACAAAATGAAAATTATAAAAACAACGGGCCAATTCGAGACATCCGAGCAAGTACCTCCGAGAGAGGACAGTTAGTTGATATATGCAAGATTATAAATATGATTACACTCCAAATTAATGAATTGATTACAAATAGTTTTGTTGCTTAGTATTTCCAATAAATCCAGCCAAAAAAAAAGAGACAACATGCAATTTGATATTAATTAATTTTTTAAGAATCGATTATAGCATCTCGAATGTGATTCGGCAGTCTTGAGAAACCATCAACAGCAGCATTATACGGAACAACTCTCTATAGAAAATTAATTTACTCAATGTGCTGTCAATAACAACTACCTGAGGTACATCGGTTTCTTTTGAATCCTTCTTAGCTTTTTCCTTTGATTTCTCCTTAGCGTCAGCCTTTTTGTCTTTCGCATCTTTCGTTTTCTTGAAGCCACCCCCTCTGAACATTCGTTTGAAAAACTTATTCGTATTATCGATATTCGACTTTAACTTCGTTCCAACGTATTTTTCAACAGTTCCAAGAGTATCAGTAATATTCCTAAAAGCCAGCAATTAAGGACCATGCCCACAGCATAAAGTAACTCTTACATTAAATTATTGGCTTCACATTTCTGACCAGCTACTTCAAGGGTATATTCAGTCCTATTCAGCAAAAGGTTAACAACGCTCTATTTAAAAAGTTTTTAACCTCATATCCTTCAGAGAGAGTCGTCCTTCTGCGTATGAGATAAGGGACTTGTAAATATTTTTCGTCAGGAAAATCTGTTTTGGTGCTTCTTTCATTCCAGTCCGCTGGATGAATTCTTTGCCGAAATCTTTTAAGTGAGAGAAGAACTCCTTCGCCTTCTTCAGGAAGCCCTCTTTGCTTTCTTTACACAGTAAATCTATGTTTTATTGACAACAATATTAGATATCTGGAGCACTAATTCAATTATATTTACCTCTCAATACAGTTAGCGTCTCATTAATAGCGTCATATCTCGTGATAGGATTCGCAAGCTTGTATGTCTTTCATAAATCAATAAATATATACCAAGCTTTAATCTGGAAATGATTACCATTTGGCAAGATGGATATTTTTGTTTAGCTTCAGCAAATCTGACGTTATGCACATATTTTTCTCCAATGCGTTTTTTGAACAAGTAATTCACCAGCGTAGTTTTCGGAACGAAAAATCCCAGCAGTGCGATTGCGAACCCCGCCCAGCCAATAGCCACTGCTTTTCCTGGTGCTCCAAGGATATAACCCCAAATCAGATTGCCTGCTGTGAAAAATATTGGGCATGACTCCAACAGCCTCGCCATTTTGATGCAAACGTCGCCATTGAAAAGGATGTTTGGATAAGCAGAGTTCCTCAATAATTCAATCTATTGGAAAGATAATGTGCTATAGCAACAGAAGCCGATTTTTTTAAATTTACTCTCTTTGCAACGTATAAAAGAGCCAATCCAGCAGCTAGTATCAACGAGCCGATAGGTAACACAGAGATATAAAAGCATGCGAACAGAGCAAGCTGGCAAATGAGTGCGTAGTTTTGTGGGATATTAAAGGTTTGGTCTTGATATGCGCTTTATGATCGTAGTGAGAAAACAATCAAGGGATAGTTCTAGAGTTACGCGTTGGCTTGGACTTGTAAGGCGGTTTTTGATCTTCTAATCCACCAACGTGTGAACGCTTGTTTGAAATAATCGGGGTTAAAGACCGTCATGAGCGGCACCATTGTCGCTTGAGAGACGAAAATAAAGAAGACGTCGATCAAAAGTGAGCCTGAGCTAATTAGTAAGGGGGATAAGAGGAATAGATGCATTACCATCTCCGACGTAGCTAAGAGAGTCCGATATTCCAGTAGAGCCTTTGACGTAGTTCCCGACCGCGTTTGCAAAAAATCCGAGGAAGGCTGAGTTGATCAGCTGATTGAAGGTGATTTTCTCTGCGATGCTGGAGAAATATCCGCTGTAGCTAGATCGCCGCTCAAAACTAGTCAGCAATTAACAAAGGAAACCAATCCAATTAGACTGACCTAGTGAAAAATCGCGTAGTAAAGGATAAGATTGAACCGACTATCGTGACTAGAATCGCGCTTACATTTGACATGATAGTCTCGACAGCAGTTTGATAGGTTTCGTTGGAACTTGATGCACTGAGATTTGTGACCATTCGGGACTTGATGAACCAAAAAATTCAGCTATTTGTGTACAGGCTCATTGGATTACCTTTCCAATGTCAATGAAAATCAGCATAACCAACGTAATTCCAAGAACGAGCATTGAACCCATAATACTGGCAAACCTCCTCATGATCTTGTAGCGAGGTCTATCAGCCAGGTTCTCCCACAAAATATCCGAAGGTTCGGGTGGGAAATCGAAAAGTACCAAACTACCCTCGAGATACTGATTTTTCGGGTACATCCACTGAGGATATCGGCATAGTGCTCCCAACGCTCTCAGGAATTGATTTCTTGAGTACTTTGCTACTAAATCTGCAGCATCTATAATAACAAATTTCAAACTTCGTGCGCATTATCAGAGTCATAGTTACCTTTCGAGTTCTGGAAAGTAACAAATACCACTTGAGTAGGCTTCACCTCTTTGTCTTTGTAACTCTGAATTTTCTTTCTGATCTCGGTTATCTCAGCAAGCTGCTTTTTAAAAGAAATTTCTTGTTTTGGCTTCAAATTTGTCGGTTTGAGGCCTAAGTCATCCAGTGAAGTAGTCGATGAGGCTTGATTCTTCTCTTTCTTTTTCTCCTCCGCTGCTTCAGTCTCCACAGTCAGCCCCAACTCAGTCAGAGTCCCAGGCGCCGAGCTAACTTTCGATTTCGTTTCTGAGAGTCCAGTAGTAGAAGAAGAGTGCCATTTTTTCTTTATAAAGGCAAACAGCCCTTTTTGGTCTTTTTCCAAGGCAACTTTGTTACAAAACTCTTGAGTGAAATTCATCGTTTTTTTCTGGCCTTCACGAATCAAATCGACCATCTCACGAATATCGTAGGCCCTAACGACTTCCATATCGTTGATGTTGATTCTATTTTCAGGCAGAGCTTTTTTAATGAACTCTTTGATCACGTTAGGGTCTTTAACCGTGGTCGGCACTCGGGATAACCGCACTGTATAATCGAACGGAGTGACGAGATCCTTATCAACTTCAGTGACTCTCTGACGGACTCTGAGCTTAAGAATTCCGGTTAGGAATATAGCGAGGATGGTGGCGAGCAAATTAAGCGCGGCCTGTGCGATAACAAGTCCCTCTGCGCCCTTTTTGTTCGCCCAGCTCATTTTGATGACAAAATTTTCACTGCAAAAGCGATGATGCGTTTCGCAGTAGTCAGAGGCGAGGTTGGTTGCGAGGCTGAATACTCCGCTGATTAAGAAGAATCCAAGTAGCAAAATGATGCAGTTTTCAATGAAATCGAAATATAGAGGGAAGCACACGCCGAGAAAATAGAGGTTCTTTTTAGGTGTCATGATAGGGATGAGTTTCCTTTGAGACCCAGGGAGGTAAATTTTTCTGCTCAGCTAATTTTTAACAGTAAAAAATTTGGATTAACAATGAAATATTCACCCCGAGTTTCTTGGCTTCTTCAATGTTCGGCGGCGATTTATAGAGAGCAGTGAATTTGTTATGAGGATTTGACTGTGAAAGGTCGCTGACAAATATCTCATCGTCGTTTTCAAGCCTTTTTGAGATGAAAGACTTTAGGAACAGGAGATTGAACTATGTATAATACCAGTCGATTTCTTCATCGCCGTGTGAGAAGGCGATACTACCTTTCATTACGTCTTCCAGGGACATATCAGTTAAGGGCCTGTGATCAAAATTTTTGAATAAACAATGATATAGGAAGCGCCGAGCGTATGTTATGAATCATAACCCTCAAGCCAGTAGTCAATTTTCTAAGAAAAAGCTAGGATTAAGGGGTTGGATTTAAACAGCAACTTTAGAAATTTCTGTATATTTGTTAGGAACGAGTTGAGATTAATTGAATTTATTTCTCGAAGTTTAGCTATGATTGGATCATAAAGTAACGCTTAATTCACAGAAAGATTTACACTGAATCAGTACAAAGAAAAAACTCAACAACTCATTCTCGTGTTTCAATGAAATCAGTCTCATTCATTGTTGAAAACGAATCTTTCTGAATAGTGAACTCTAACTTGTCAACACAAACGCAAACGAATGAAGCTAGCCTCTAATGATTATTCAGGACTTAACTATCAATACATGATTTGAATGTGTAATATCTGGAGGAGGAAACTTCAGGCTCGTCGCTAGCGAAATTCGAGGCTATGAAAAACTATTGTCAACATCTCGATTTACAGTTACAATCCTATTCGAATAAAAAATTTTGTTGTACGACTTTCAAAAAAAGTTGTATGGAAAGACAGCTGGTGATAGAGTTAGCCAGCTTGAAGAATATCAGAAGCATTCATTATGAATTAGAGTAACTGTTATTTTCAGCGATGTCCGGGTTTCTCAAAGTCCAAAACAAAATTTTATTTTAGAGTAAATGGAATCACTTACAAACAAATTTTGCTGTAGAGAGCATCCTGATGAGCAAATCACTTTGGCAACATATGATACCAGTTTCCCAAATTCACTTTTCTGTGTGAAATGCGTCAAGGAGAATAAAACTCCACCGGAAGTAGTTTCACTTGCAGATTATTTTTCTCAATATCAAGAACTGAATTATTCTCTTCCCAACCTCGCTGGGAATGAACTTTGCATAAAGATTAATGAAGCATTAAAACAAGAAAGCAAAATAATGGCAATGCTGACAACTCACCTGGAAGCAGAGAAAACTAGAGTGAATAGAGCTTTCGAAAATCTCATAAAGGATCTCTCTGGTACTATAGATTCGCTGAAAAAGGAAGCACTTGCTAAGTTGGACAAACAACTCATTTTGTTGCAAGCGAATTTCAGTTTTCTTCACGAACAGTCCGATATCTTGAATGGAGTTAACAATGAAACCTCTTTTCCACTAAATCTAAGCGCTCTAACTTCAGAAAACGATCTACACAATGTAATCAAGAAGATCAATAGACAGATTGAAAAGAGAAAAGCACTGTCTAAATCGAAAAGCCCAGACAAATTGACCTTTGAAAAATCGATCCGCGACAATTTAGGAAAACTCAGCAGCTTTACCACAGAGCCACTTCCGAAATGCAATTTAGATGAAAAGTTTATTGAAACACCAACTTATTTCCAATTCAAGCAACAATTCTTTCAGCAGATACAGAAAAAGACAGGACTCTCAAATAGCCTTGAAACTCTGAGGTTATATCCTCTGACAACCTTTTCAAATATCATCACTTCTCTTGAGGAAGAGGATCTAATCTCTCAGTGGATCTCAAAAGAAAACCCTGTTAAATTTAATCTGATGTATCAAGGGTCAAAAGATGGATTTAGTGCAAAGGATTTTCATCGGTTGTGCGATAAAGTGCCTTCTTTATTAGTCATAATTAAGAGCACAAATGACAGCACATTTGGAGGATATACCGGACAGCCGTTCGGAACACCAGAATTTGCTTCAGAGGTGAACAAGGAATCTCGTAGCAATCTCAAGTTGATGGATGAAACCGCCCCACAGACTTTTTTGTTTAATCTTAATTCCAAAGAAATATACATACCAAACGAGAACTCCAGCAGTATTTCCACAAGTCCAAGCTCTGGACCTATTTTTGGGCAAGGTGATCTCCAAATATCAGACAATTGTAATACCACGCTATCACATTCAATATTAAATACGTACGCCGGCATTCAACCGCGCCTTGAGACGAAGGTTGTAAAATCACTGTGCAAGGATTCTGCCAGTTTTTATGTGAAGGAAATCGAAGCGTACGAAGTGATATTGGGTTCCTCTGTCGAAGAGAAAATTTTTGATAGCCATCCAAAAAAACACGAGCTATCTCAGCAATGGCTCTTAGAACGCAAAGCCCACGAGGTTTCGAAAGAATCAGATAAAAGACTTCAGCAAGATGTTGAGACATTAAAGCAATTATTAAACGCAGAGAGAAATCCCGTGGTAAATCCCATCGCATTGAAACACTCAAAGCCGGTATCTCAATCATTCTGTTTGTTTGGTGAGGAGAGAACGGATTCAGAAAATATGAATACTCAGAAAGAAGATGACTCCGACGAAAGAGAGTTTCAAGACGATGACAAAGACGGCAGTGACGATGATGATTATGATTACGATGAGTCTGAAATAAAAGCTCTTGAAGAAAATAATGCTTGGAGCTATCGGTTTTCTTAATGCAAGAGAATGGCAATCTAGGATGCCTGACAGCAGCTAATGTTCAGAAATCACTAATTTCAAATTGAATCTTGTCTACAATATACAATACCTACATTTCGAGTTTTCTTTAGTGCTGAGTTTTTTGAGAGAGAGAAAGATATTCTATGGAATGAGGACAGCCTTCTTGATCACATTTTCCCAGATAATCATTCCTGTTCTTCCTAACCAATAGATCTGAATTTTATGAATTCTCCTTCGTGGGACTTAGACGGAGGATCCCAAAGCACTCCTTTAGCCTGTGCCAGGCCATCCAACAGCTCGAAATAATTCAAATACGTAATCAAACCCAGTTGACCTGATAAATCATTGAGTTCTGACAATCTAACAGTTAAATTCAAAATTCAGATTCTTGAAATTAATTAATTTAAGTTGATTTGTAATTTGTTTTATATCGAGAGAAAAAAGTGTATTGGTAAAAATAGCAAAAATTATTTCAGCTTCGGTTCGTTTTTTTCATTCAATTCAAACAAGCAGTTATATGCAGGTATTCAATTCAAATTTATTGCTTTGTTTTGGTAATTCGAAATTATTCGAAAAACGAAAACAAAGGGTAATCGGTTACTGGTAGCATGTGGATCTAAGAACAGAGTTATTTATTAGTATTGTTAGAAATGTTTTGAGAAAAAGACAGGTTGTCATTGTGTAATGTGTAAAGAAGGCTTTTAGCAGAATGAAGTATTCAAATTCAAATTAAAGGTAATATTCCACGAGAACAATTTAACAAATGAAATATGGTATAACATGAGAGAGGAAAAGCTTTCTCATGTTTAAAGTTTAAGAGTATCCTCACCTCAAGTAATAATTGAGTGTGAGATACTCGAGAAAAAATATATTTTGAATTAAGTTTTAATACTCGTGGTTTGAAATCTAGATATACACAGGGATTGTTTATTGCAATAACTGTGTGTAGAAACTAGTGCCAGTGAGTAGAATTGAAATGATATTTAAAAAGGAAATAGTAGCCTAATGGAAAATTCTATTTGATATGAGTAGTATTTAGTGAGGTGAATTAATTTTAAAAAATATCAATTGAAATAGTAACTGCGAGTTTTAAAAATTGAATACTTGCTCGTATGAAAATTCGGTTGAGTAAGTATTCTGAGAGCAATGGAAAATGAAGCAATCAACTAAAATTACTTAACTCAACGTAAAAAGCTATGGAAGCATTCAGAAAACCATCTCGGATGAAAAAATCTGAGAATGGAGTAGAAACATCTTTTTATTTTGTGTTTGTATCATAGAGAAACATTGCTGGCGTGCAAGGTAGAATTGGTGAATCGAATTTGGCATGATTGAATATCTCAGGGATTACAGTTGAGAGTGGGATAGGGAAAATGTTAGTTGTGATGTTCTTCATTACAATTCTAATGAAAGCAAGCGCATCCTGCATATCATTTAATTTTTTACTATCCTCCAATAAATGGGTGAGAAATTATTTACAGATCTATGCAATGGCAATAGCTGTGAGGATAGCCACAATGGATTGAGTGAGTTTCTCAGTAATATAAAAATGATATGATTCTCGCTCATTTACGCGAGTCCTGCTACGTGAAATAGCCGATAATGAAAATTGGGCAGATCTTCATTCTAATCATCCTAATACTGAGGAGAGACCATCTAACTTAGTTCCTAAAATATCTGCGAAATATCGTTTCAGTCACTGCAGGAAGGGTGTAGAACTTTATTGAGGAACCTTATATATATTATTCAGAATGAGACTGGAAGAGAAATAGATCGCACTGAAGTAGCATCCCTGACTAAGAAAATTTGTTCAATTCGAAAACGATAATGAAACTAAGAAATCATTTCGTAGCTGATCCAAAAGTTCGTAGTGTCTCTTTTGATTTGTTGTATTTCGCAGCGATCTCAAAGAGTGGTGTGCCATACCAGAAAACAAATTTTCGCGCATTCAGAAAGGATCAATTTTAATTGATCCAAGTAAAATTGATTTGAACAAGTCCTGATTAATACAAGCAGCATAGTAAAAATAGATTAATCAACTAATCATGAATATTAGCAAATTCTGTTTTGATGAGCGAAGTTAGGCTGCAAGCAAACGAGCAATTGGGTTTATTGACGTCAATTATGAAGCTGCGATGAATTTACAATTAACAGAGGAAGCTTCTCTCTTTTTGTTTTCACACGAGGTTTTACTAATGCCTGTAGATAGAGGACAGGACCCAGATGCTTCATTATCCCATTTAAACATATCTATCTATGTGTATGTATAGTCTCAGGCCATAGTGCGAACTATCGAATTTCGCAGTAGTCAAAATTTTTTATCTAATGAACGCTTGTATCAATGGGAGCTTCTCTGAGTCAGATTAAGGAAACGAAACTGGCCATCTATTTTCTTGCTACCATTAATCACATCATGACAATCAAACTCTGGTCTTGCAGCAAAAATCATTGGATCATTGGCCTAACCCTATTCATAAGTGTAATGAATGGGTTCTAAAAAAAAATGTCAGGTAATGGAATTGTAAATGGAACTTCGAGTTCTCTCCAACATTCATAAAATTTAATTGGTTCTCAACAATTCTTTCTTTCATGTCAGCAAGTTTTTGTGCAGATAGAATCTGGGGCTTGTTTTTCATCTTCCTTTCATAATGTAGTGATAAAGGAATAAATTAATCCTCGAAATATGCCTGCAAGCTACACATTTTAGAAAATCATCCTCAGAGTCGGTTTAACGAATTATCTGTACGCACATCGTCTTTCTCCAAAAAGTAGACGAAAAGATTTTTCATTATTGTGGGCTCTTTTGATTTCCTACCACCATCTGAAATTAATCAAAGTTTATCAGAAATTAAAAAAAAAAAAGTGCATCAGAAAATTAAAAAAAAAAAATGCTTTTAATTCCAAAATTCGATATGAAAATTAAATAGCTGATTCCATGAGGTTTCCACAAAATATTTAAACTCAAAGTCAACAACAACCCTGTAATCCACAGTGATCACAGTTTCCTCGGCTGAGAACAAAAATTTAATTTCAACTGAACTTTTTTTTTCTTTCTCAACCACCATCAACTAGAGAATCAACACCAAGAAATCACAAACTCTACAACATTAGAACAGCAGTTATCTAATGTGAACATTTTTGCTTTTCTCTGAGAAGAGAAACTTAATCGAATCAAACTCTATAGAAAGTATTGCATGGCAGTGTGCAAATGCCCATGCTAAATTTTAAGAAACGTTTTAAAGACCTTCTTAAGCCGATGCTTTTTAGAATCATAAACATTCGCAAATTAAAATCAATATTCAAAAAACCACAATGGATAGCCTTCAGCTACCACACGCCAAATTGCTCTATTTCATCTCAGAGCTTTGGAAGAGACAAGAAATCACCGATACCGAGAAGACCATCATCAAAGAGATGATAATTAACGACGAGCCTGCAATTTTCAACATTCTGGAAGAATACGAAGAGAGCTCAGACGAAAGGCAGTTGAGAGACTCAATCATTGAACTAGTGAGGCCACAGGAAAAGAAAGTCACCATTGATCTCAAACAGAAGAATTTCGAGCCTCCAGAACAAGACGATGTGTCTTCACCACTTGGGAATTCGCTCTTTGAGAGAAAGAAGAGACATAACAACAAGAGCGAGTTGACTGGATTGGCTGAAGCCCTCAGACCGACTGACACGAAAGCTTAACGCCTAAGTTACGCTGGGTCATTAACGTTAAAACAATTATTTTTAAGGATATGAGAGAAGTTTCTTTTTCAATCGGATCTTGAAATTAAGAGAAATCAAGAAATTAGGTGTGAATAATTTTGCATATGAAAGAGAAGAGTATGAGTAGAGTGAGTGAAGCAGCAATCCAATACTTTATCAGTCATTTATGTATATGGTTTAAAATAAAAAACCTATTTTCATATTCATAGATTCAGAGATCCTAAAATATTGATCAACAAGAGCACGTTCCTATGCATAATCAAGAGAAAGCACTTACAGAAATTAAATATGTTGAGTTGAGCAAGAACCTAAAGGGATGCATCACTGATATTGAGATTCATAATGACCAGATGTAAACTCCAACAAAGAATGTGAGATTATATGAACTAAAATCGAACCAGCAGAGCCACTGAGAACTTTTGTTGCAAGATAAATAAGGTGATTTGGCCCAAACTTTGTTGGCAAGAAATTATCAAACGAAAGAGAAAGTGGCACTCGAATGGAATGCCAAGATTAATCGTAATTGTACACATTCAAGGCTGGAGAATTAGAGAATTTGTTTTGTTTTATAGGATGGGTGATCTTACATGCTAGTTCTATTCATCTCCCATGCTATTTCATCTGAACCTTATTTTCATTGAATGCGGAAGAAATTGCCACAGGTGTCAAGAAGCATTCAATATCTCAACAATTATATGCATTCGCAAGGGAACATCATGAAATTTTCAATTTAATCATACATCAATCCGCACAAATTATCAAATTCGAAGAGAATATCTCTAATTCTTTTAAAAATAATTCCAACACTCATATCCAACAAACCGAAAGCCTATGGATCCTACTATTAAAGAATCATGGAGTTGCTATGACCAACTCACAAAAAACGTTGAGAAAGCAAACAGACATGTAATTTCCCACAACAAACCATTACATCAGCTAAATTATCAAAACTCTAGATAAAATGCTTAAGCAAGCTCTACGAAAACGTCAAAGTGGCTCATGTAACCTCCTTGTCTTTGCTAATTCAACAACCTCCCTATTTAAAATAAAAGCAAACATTCGCAGAGACACTTGATACTCTCGCAACCACCTTCTATGTATTACAATTGCTTTTGGTTAATTTCCTTAAATTCCTGCGATAGAAAGATATAATGAAAGATCTTGACCAGAATGACAGGCTTGGCATTTACTACGCTGCGCTCTCAAAGCAGCTATTGGAAATTAGCCAAATCCACAATGAACTTGCCGAAAGATTTAACGCAGGTAATACCGAACCACTGAAGCAATTTTCATCGAATCTCATGAATGGAAATCAGAACGAGCTCTCAAAAGCTCTGAAGGTATTGAGCGATCATTGAATGTAATTTTATATTGAGTAGGTGCTGCATAACTTGCAAAATTCACAAGCACAGATGGCCAAACTGCAGGAGAGGTAAAACGTCGTCTAATAATAGATTGGGATAGGATAATCATGTCGTAGTTATTATAAAAGCGGCGAAAACGCTGATAAATGTGAAGCGAATCTCGACAAAAAAACGAAAGAAGATTCAAATAATATTGAGCAGCTACGCAATTTAAATGGTCTCATTAATTTAACTGTGTGACTTGTGAAAATTAACATTTGATAGAAAAACTTGTTAAGGCGAAAAACCAATTCGTTGAATCCGAAGAGCAATATAAAAGGCAAATTGTAGAATTCTTTAATGAGATAGTGAGTGAATGAAATGTATTTGCCAGGCGATCACAAATACGAGCTGGGATGAATATTTTGGTATATTCCAGCAGGTTTTCGCGTATGTAGATAGCACTGAGATGAATCGGATCACCTTTACACGGAAAAACATCGCAAGCTCGATCCGAGACTTGGCTAGTATCTATAAAAACGAAAGCAAGACAGCGAAAGTACGGAAAATTTTGAATCTTCCGATTTTATCTGACAATCAATCACCAGGAACTTGAGCAAAAGCAAACGGAAGATAATGCCATAATGATTGCTAAGAAGAACAGTTTTCGGGACATTACGAAAGGTGCGCTTGATGAGGCATTTAGAGCAAAAAAACAAGAAGAATTCATTTCGTACCAGAACAAAAAAGTATTAGAGAGTTCAAACCTGATGTATAAAAAGAGACTCGTGGTTACTTACATTGTTTACAATTCTTCGAAAGCAAAAAGAAAGAAACTTGTGGTCGCGCACTGTTTACTTCTCCCACGAGTGTTGACGATTTTAAAAAGCTTCAAAATTTCATCGAGGAAATAACCGCGCCAAGCAAGTAAGCATGATTACCTCGTATAATAGTTCAGTAAGCACTCCGGGAAAAATTTAGCATTTCAGAGAAAGAAATCGTCGAAATCATGCAAATTGTGGGGAACTCGAGCAATCGAAAATTCTTCCTTGAAAGTATAGCAAAACTAGGAGATCCCGAGGAGGAAGGTTATAAGCTGAAGCTGAGACCATCGAAGTTTCGTGCGCTTGTGCATATATTAAAAAAAACCGTCAATGGTGAACTACCAATCGAAATTTCCTCATAACAGCCCGTAATAGAAATGTGGGGAGAAGAAGATATCGAAGGACTCTGCTTCGTACTACCGATTTGCATAAAATCATATCAAATAGTATTGCATCTTCCTTTGCACCTAATCCCAACCAATATCCTCATTTTCCTTAAGGTGAATGGTCGAAAAGATTATTTATACAACTACTTGAGACATATTTCAGTTTGGAATGACCCACAGTTCTGGGTGAGAATCGCTCGGTATCTTCTTGAAAAAGAAAACGCTGAGAAGAAGTCTGGCTCAACTGCTAGTGACGGCAGCAAAAAGGTAGTTCGTTGCATATACCTGAGCCTGCTAATTACAATTCTTACAGGAAGGGAAAAAGTTTGGTTTTAAAAGCTTATCGAAGAAGGTGAGTGGCTTATTTGAGTCCAAAAAGACCGAGACGATCAAGATCACGACCACTGATATCAGCTCAATATTCAAGAGACTTAATCCTCATATTGTTAAATTGACAAGAAGCTTTGACATTGCAGCAGATCTAATAATTAGCATCTCGATGCAGTATCCAAGACATTTATTTGAGTTCGACTTATCTAAAATTGACTGTTAGAAACGAGGTTAAGGAAGAGTCGATAGGAGATATGATAAAGGAACAAAAACGCGAATCATTTGCGATGCTTCAAGAGCAGGCGCTTGTGTACAGGGAAAGAAGAGGAGCTCGAAATGTAGAAAAATGGGGAAAATTATACCACATATATGAAGCAGCTCGTTATTTGTCTACTAAAGACCTAGTGAATCTCCTTCTTGTGAGTAAGAGTTGGCGGAAAGCTCTTAAAAAGAGGGTGTACCGCATCATCTTCGAGAGGAGTGCTGATAAACTCACAATAAATCAAAGAAGAGCAATTTGGATTTCACTTCTTTCGCCAGTAGTTTCTTTCAAATTGTCATAAAACTCATGCCATTTGAACACAAAGAAAGAGGTCGAGATAGATTTCGCTCGATTGAAAGAAAAAGTTGCTGAAAAACCTCAGGAACTGCAATCAGTTACTAATGATATCGTCCTGGATGTGCATAGATCGTTTCCCTTACATCAAGATTTTGATAAATCCGTACTTCTACTACCATAATAAGTTGGACATCATTAACATTCTCTCTGTCAATAGGCGCTCACTCTTCTCTTACAATGCTATTCCATCCATGATAAGAAGCTGAAATACCTTCAAGGAATGAATTATATCATGGGCTTCCTATTGCTCGTTTTTGAAGACGAAGAGCTCACATTCAGATGTTTCTGCCAAGTGATGGACAAGTTTATGAAGCCAATCTTTGCAAATAACTTTGAAATGTTAAATCTGTATTTTGGAAGATTCAAAAAACTCATTGATTTGAACCTTGCAGTACTAAGCAGGCACTTTAAGGTAAGACTAGCTTCAAGCGGCCACATATGAACATATTATCCCACAGGATGAAAGCATAAACCCCAGCTTCTTCTTACCTGCTTGGTTCATCACCGTATTCTCAAATGGACTGCACCACACCAAGCACTCGCACTTCTTGTTAAAAATATGGGACATGTTTTTATTGGTAAGGCATGTTTCGGAAGTATTTTACAATGCTTTGTAGAGTGGAGAACAAGCGTTATTCAAGGTATCGATCAG
>ENA-UOTX01000157-UOTX01000157.1-compost-metagenome-genome-assembly--contig:-NODE-157-length-75593-cov-79.748755_pt1 | contig 75593 bp, 63 predicted proteins | sample MGYA00238143_ERZ746982 | MGnify/ENA primary metagenome ERZ746982 (study PRJEB28758, sample SAMN06268862) | compost metagenome | isolation source: single cell | place: USA: California, Emeryville, Joint... | reverse complement strand
GAGGGAAGAGGAAGAAAAAATGAGGGAAGAGCTGGAAAAGCAAAAGGAAGAAAAACTCGCGGAAATAAACGCGAATTTAGAAAAAACGTTAAATATGGAGCTTCTATCTGTCAAAATCGAGTTCCACGAGGAACCTACGCAACCCGGAACCAAGCAACCTGAGCCTATGCAGCCTGAGCCTGTCAATAACGAACCTCCGAAAATTGATCCTGTGGTGGAGAAGCCAGTCAATGACAGCCAACCACCAATTAGTAATACGCTTTTTTGTATTCAATGAAAATAATGATTTGGTTTAGAAAACTTTGATGAGTTCAAATTCGACGCAAATAAATTGGGTATAAAAATTAAAAAAGAAGCAATGGACGTAGAACCTGAGGAAAAAGACGCCGGAGGCTTAAAACTGACAAAGAAACAGAGCATGCCAAAAGGGTCAGAAGGGACTTCTAAGCTTCAGAAGGGGTCGTCTCTATCTGAAGCGGCTAAGAATGTGAGTAACCCTGCCCTGAGGAAAAAAGTGTGCCAAAAGCTGGCACAGTACCTTGAGGACTATTATGAGTTAAAGAAAGACATCGCGCGAGAGAAGACCATGGTCATCGAATGTAAAATACGAATTTCGGACCCAGCGATGAAGGAAGATTATAAGAACCGAAGTATAACGATCATGGGGTTGATTAAAGCCAAACAGCTAGTACTTGAGGAAGTGACTGACAAAGACCCTGTTGACTGGTCATTTTTAAGTAAAAACAGCATTTAATGACCTCTCCCTCATCTCTTTATATAGAAGCGAAACTGGAGAAGATCAACAGCCAGCAAAAGAACGAAAAATCGACGTTACATGGAGATTCATCGCCAAAGGACGACAAGAACGGTGAAAAGAAGAAGAGCAAAGGAGGAAAGTCTCCAAAGTGTCCAGATGACTCCTAATTTATCAAAGCGAGCCGCTCGAGCGTTGTTAATTTGGTTAAACTAAGCAACACCCCCATTTTCCGTTGCTAAGGCACAGAGGGATGAGACGAGACGATGTTTGCGAAAGAAGATACTTGTAATACATCAATAAATCTGTTATATTGGGCTATAACTACTCAGCTATCATCAGTTTTGTAATATATTTTATTTTTGTTGTTAGTGTGGCTTTTGGGTATTAAAGAGCTGATGATCTATATATATATACATTCTTGAATGCTCCTTTTCGGATGATGGCTGAAGTTATCGCTGTTCTCCTGTTTTCAATTTAAAAAATAAAATAACCGCGTGTGTTTAGGTAGGATCTATTTTTCCTCGAATATTTGTGTGTGATGAACTTATGGAAAAACACGAAAATTTGAATTAAGGCTTTTTTTTTTTATTTTGTAAAGTCTTTGAGCATTTATCTCGTATTCAATAATTGGAAATGTGTATATTTATTCAAGAGCACAGACCAGAGGAAGTAAGGCCTACTAAGCGTGGATTATACAGCTTGTGATCATTATCCTCAGATTTTTCTATAAAATAGCATGAGAATCAAGGGAAACTGTTCTTTTGTGATTACTTATTAAAGGTGACTTTGACAGTAGATTGATCCTTTAATCCCGCGATGTCACTGAGGGAAAGAATATCAGGCATTTCGTTTCCGTTAAAGTAGAGCGACTATTGCATCAAGGAATAAATTATTGACTTTTGCGATTGGGAGTTATTTACCAAATCTTCTTGGCCACATCCGACTTCTTTGCAGACACAGTTTTTCGCCCAACCTACATCTTGTCCGCCTTTAAACTAAAACAGGTGATGGGTTAGCTGAGCTAGTAGGAAGAAGGATAGCTACTTTGATAGTGAGTTTCTTGGAATCTGGAAGTTCGAAGTTAAGCTATTTGAAATAAAACGTTTGCTCTTGTAGAAATGTGGAAAAATACTGTTATATCTTCACCAGCGAATTCAGAGTCCTCTTCTTCGAAAGTTTGAATGCCTTTTCCGGAGAGTTCTGACAGATCGAATCCTTTTGACATGAATTTATTTTCAAAAATTTAGTTTATCTGATGAATAGATATTTAATTCTTCTCAAACCTTTGATTTTGTTGTACACGAATATTACCCTCGCCATAAAAAACGAATATTTACACGTCCCTCTCTTGGAACCATCAATCCTACTTCATTTAGTGGGCTTCAGCTTGAGAAAATAATTGTTTGACTGCACCTTCATCCACTCGGGCTTACACTCTATTAAAATACCAAAGTATCAGTCACATGAGACCTTTATCTTGGAACTACAGGAAAGGCATTACTTTTTTTTTTATTTAGTGGGCAACGAGGATGCATTACGCAATTTTAGAAGAATTATTTATTTAAACATAAATTTCCCTGGAAGAAACCCCAATCCGATCTTCATTTAGCACTCAAACAAACACATACACACTTACTCACTTAAACAAGCCAGTAGATATCTATAGATAAATGTAATTAGATAGACTCTCCTTCAATTAGCAAGGCTAAATTATCGCGCTTAGAGGTGCTGTTTCCCAACAGACTTTCATCCTCTTTCATTTGCTCAGACCCTTCCACCAGATTAAACGATTCGTCCAGGTCTGGCGAGTACTCAGGCTGGCTCATCGTGCCGAGGAAATCACGAACCTTCTTCACCAACACTTCGTCGCTTTCTTTCGTCGAAAGCACGATTTGCTCTATTATTTTCAGTTTGCTGGCAAGATCATCGCGCTCTCTGAGCACTTTTTCCATGTTTATAGGCACGAAGTTCTCCTTGCCTCCCGCTCCGTGCACGGATTTACTCTCTTCCTCCGAAACTTTAATCCGTTTCTCAGAGCTTTTTTCCTTGGTTCTTTGGCACCCTTCCACGTTCTGCTGGATGAGCACGCATTTTGGTGATGCTCCTTTTTGTGTGAATGCGAACTCAGGAACGACGTTTCCACGGCGCTCTATGGCGTTGTATTCCTTTCTGCCGTCTTTGAACTTGAGCTCGAAAAATCGTTTCATCCACTGACCGAATTCGAGGTTGTCCTGGTATTTAGCCTTTGCTAATTTCACGACCTAGAGGAATATAAGTAAATCAGATGGCACAATAACGTCGTTACATCAATTCGCTTCTTGATTCCTAGTTTCGTAAACGCTTGTTGCAAGATCTTGTAATTCGTAAGAAACTCGTATTCGTACTTGGCTTTCCAATTGATTTTCTGCAGCGCGACCTCGCCAGGGAAACAAGCGTCGAGGATTTGGCAATAAACAGCTCCTGTGCCGAGTTGTTCGACTTTGGTGAGGTTAATCTGATAAATGGCAAAATATTTCAGGATTTTGCAGAGATAACGTCAGGAATTACCTTCAAGAGGTCGTTAATCCAGTTCAACAGCTCGTTTCTTGAGACGAAGTACGCCCCTTCCATTAATCCGAATGAGTCGGCCATATCCAAGCAACAAGAAAATTTATTCGATTCAAAAATTTTTTAAATTTGAATATTTCGCACCTATTTTTCAATAACAATCCTTTTCCTTCATTTTCATTCAGCCAAAATATTGAACCTAAAATATATTACACTTGAAAACCCACCAGTCTTATCTTCAAATTAGGTATTTCCTTATCAGGATCACCAATCTGGCCTATTTTTACATTTTTCCCTAGTTATTGAATATTCTTTTATTTCTCTAGCGCTACCACATCAAGCCATATATGGTCACAATGATCTCTAGATAAAGCGTTCAAAATGAAATTAAGAAGGACAGGTTAAGGTTTTTATTTAGTGGGATGTTTTCTGATGTGAAATGAACAGTTAAGGCCGGTAGTAGTATATATATAATTTAAGTGTTGAGTGCTCTTGTAAAATAACATTTTATTCGAGATAAGCAGGGATGGGTAAGCGAAAATCAGCGAGAGTCGTCGAAAAAAGAGTTGCCATCAAGCTTGATAAGGAGTTCGACTGCCCCTTTTGCAATTTTGAGAAGTGCGTAGACGTCAAATTGTAAGCATTTTCCCTTGAAGCCAGGACTAATAATTTCACAGGGACAAAAAAAGCAAACATGGAAGCGTGTTTTGCCGAACATGCAATGTATCATGGAAAGGTCCTATCAATAGTAAAAAACATTCTATTTTCAAGCTGATAATTGATTGATTGGCAGATCTCTACAAACCTGTCGATGTTTATGCAGATTGGATTGACGCTTGCGAGAAAGCGAACAAAGAGAAGTAATCAAGATGCAGGACTATTTTTTTGCGTCTCAAAGAGAATTAACATGATCCAAAATCTTAAAAACCTAACCATCAAAACCATCGAATCCTCATTCTTTAAATTCTTTGACTTTCTAGAATTTGCGATGGTATATTGTTTTCTGTAATACGATGTAAATAAGGTGATGATCTTCAATCTTTCTCGGATTTATCGATAAATCACCCCTTGGGACAGACAGTTTTCATATGAAAAGCTACTACAAACAAAAGAAAAATAAACCCTGACTTTAAACTAACTTACTCGTGCGAGCAGACTAATTACTAGGGCTTATGTGGAAGGTGGTATCAAATGAGAATACTTGAATGTTACATGTAAATATATGCAATTTGGCTGAATAGTAATTCTATGAATCACACGAGGATAGCAATTAAACTATTTATCGCCCTTAATTTCATTCGCGACGAAAAGCTCTTCAAAATTTGATATAAAATCAATCAAATATTTTATATTCTTCATCTTTTTTGTGAACTCAGATTCGATCGTGTTCAATTTATTTTCCGCTTTGTCCAATTGAGACTAATATAACAGTTAATTCATTCTTAAGCTTCCTTATAATTATTACCTTAATAGCTTTGGCATGGTCGAGCAGCGTGTTGAACTGAGCCTGGTCCTCTTGGCTCGGTTCAGCATTATTCTGAGTTTGTAAGAGCTGCGCTTTCTTCGTCAGCTCTTCGATTTTTAAGCCTTCCTCATTAAGAAGTTTCTCCACTTCTCCCAGATGTTTATCCCCGGTATTGATCTCCTTCTCACCGTTATCCTCCTTTTCATTCTCCTTCTCAAGTGCACCCAGCGAGTCGAGGTCTTTCTGAGTTCCATCGAAGCCCATTCTTCCGCTCTGGTTCATAGAGGATTGCTGTTATCGGAGCATGGATGAGTATACATTGAATTTTAGTCAATAATCTTACGTTTTTCAATTGGTTGCGTTTTTCTGAAGCCTCGATCGTCTCGAGTTTAGCCCTACGGAATTCCTTTCTTCGGAGGTAAGCTTTATATTTCAGGACCTTCGTCGTAGCGGGGAACATCTCGCAAAGCTCCAAGAACTTTTTCTTATTCAAGCACATGCATTCAACGTCTTCGTTTTTGGCACTAAGCGTGTAAGAGTCAATAAAACAGAGCCAATGCTGCCAATTTTACACGAATGCGTTTGAAGAACGTAAATTAAATAGAATCAAATGATCGCCGAAGAAACTGCCTGTTCCGAGCTCAAGATATTTCTCAATCGCTTGCTGAGAGCCAATAGTAACTGAGCCTTTCGTAATGAAATATATATCTTTTGCTCCTTGATCTACTTTAATGATTTCGGTGTCTTTGCTGAACCTGGAAAGTAAGAAAATTGTAATTTGAATGATTGAATGGGCCAGTCGAAGTACTTTCTAGGGACGAGGTTGATAACGATTTCATGGGTGAAAGCCTCTTCGCAGCCCTTGAAGAATACGCTGAATTGTTTGATAAATTTGGCGAAAAGATGACCGATTAACTACGACACGAATACATAGGGTTAATTCTTGTATTTGTGAGAGGTAGAGGTACTTTAGATCTAACTTCTAAAGGAAGTTGATTGAGGAAAGGGTACTCTTGCTGGATCATAGTATGATCTTTCTGCCAATATGTTCTAAAGAAATCCTTGATCTCATTAGTCATTTGAACAGTGAGCTTTCGGTTGGGATTCGCTCTGTCTATTTTCATGATCCATTGGTCCAAGAGCTCCTTTTCTTCCTCGATGAACTCAGCGTGATTGTTGTCGAGCTTCTCAATCAGGTTGTTGATGTTACCCATCATATACGCGAAAAGAAACACGCCGATAAACTAAAGAAAGCGATCATGGCTTAAGTGTTGATGCGCTATCTAAATTTACCTCAACAGCCATGTTATAGAGATATTCGGACGTCAGAGTCCCGCGGACATCACCGTATCCGACAGTAGATAGCGTGGTAAAAGTCCAATAGAGACTCGTGATGTACCTGACAAAAAAGAGGAGATAAACTCTTGCGTAAAGAGTCCTAGTTTACTGCGATGTTGTGTCATCAGAACGAGTGTCCGGCATGATCGATTTGACCCATCCATCGAGTTCGTAGTCATGATGTGTAACTCCTCCAGTCGTACTGGTCGTGTTATATGATCCCTCGACCACACCATTCTGACTGCCCAGAGAGAACCAGATCGAAGCCAGCAACTGACCGATGATCATCATCAATGTAAGGAAGTTGATAATTCGAGTTAAACTCTTGATGAAATTGATATTGGACGTGAGTTTAAGCAGGAGCTAATGATGAGGTTATAACTATTGTATCGTAGCGGGGAGAGATATACTGTTTTCCAGAATTCTTCGAGGATACGCAGCGCTCGGCTGACCTGCAAAAACCGGAAGAACCTGAGCCAATAGTACTGGGCTGTGGTACTGCCCATCCAATAGTAAGGAAGCACTGAGATCACGTCAATTGCAAAGTTTCCGCTAAATATTGGTTGGTTATTCGGGTTGAGGGGGCAGATTGTTACAGAAGGTAATGCTCAGCGATGTGCTTGAAATCTTTATAAACCTTGGTTCGCTTGGTGTATGCAAAGAAGAAGTTGAGGATGATGTTGAACAAACAGAGCAAATCGATGATGTAATCGATTACCAAGAAACCGAGTCTGAAATCTTGCCAGCATTGTCTTCAGGAGAATATGTAACGCATAATAAAATGAGATTTACCTATAAGGGACGATGATTAACTGATAAACTATAATGAAACCGATCATCATTTCCCATGCTCTGCGATAAGGACTGGTAGGTAAAAACACAAAGTGATCAAATGTCCAAAATTTCTCCTTAGGTGGCTCCCATCGCTGTGCTCCGAAGATATTTGCTCTATATACGTTCGTTTACTTATAAGTCATGCTCGCTGAAAGCCTTATTTACCCCTGAGTTCGAATGATAAGTCGCATTTTTCGCACTTTTCTCCACCCTTCCATCGCGATCTGATATCTTCTTTGTGCCTCTTCCTCAGATATTCTATCATCCTCTTCATCGTCATTAATTCCCAAGAATTTCAAAACCCTTGTCTTAAACGATTGTTCTTTCTTTGCCTCATGCCCTTGGACTTTCTTTTCTCAGCAAAACATGATGTTAAATTGCTTTCTCGTTTAAATTTTTGTTCGCTATACCAATAAAGTAGTGCTCACGCGTCTCCGACGAGTAACCTGAAATGAGGCTGGGATATTCTGACTTTCTGCCATTGTGTTTATCGACTAGTATTTATCGTATGAGATGATTGCCCTATCTCTCAGCGTTCGAGTAAACTGAGGAAAAATTTAATCGGCTTCGGTTTTAAATGTGAGTTAAATCACACTTTGATTACAACAACCCTAATTATTTGCTTTATTGCAATATAATATTGTGTCATAAACTAACTACTACCACTGCCAATGATTCCGACCCTTGTTCACCGAAGATCTGCTGTGCTCACCGACAACAAGACCAAAGAGTTCAAATGTCGTGAATTTCCAAAGGATGTCAACATCCAGAAAGGGATTAACCGGCTCAGTTACGGAATGAGCATATCTACATTGCCAAAAATAAAAAAATCCGTGAAACGCGTGCAAACTTTCTACATCGACGAAGAGGATCCGAGCAGACTACGACGTTTATCAATTTCGAGAAACATTCACAATGGAAAAATCGACCTCTGCACCGTGACATCGGTGAGCGATTCACCTTCTTTTCCTTTGCCGAAGAAAATTAAGTCTGATGCGCCGTTATTATTAACGATTTTTTATGGCTCAACGAAGGAGTTAGTTCTCATTTTTAATACTTTGGAAGAGAAAATGGAGTGGTGGGCAGGGCTTGAATACTTCATCCAGAAGGCTATTGACTACCGGAGGATAAATCCGTAATATCTCTTCAATAGTACCGAGGATATTGATACCGTTTTCTTTGATAGGTTAAGCGCGCCTAGTGAGATGGCCAGGGATTTGTTCGATAAGGCTGATTTGGATAACAATAAAATGCTTGAAAAAGATGAGATAAAGAAGATTCTCAAACGAATGCAGATAAATATTGATAACAAGACAATTAATGCGAGATTTGAGGCGTTTGATAAAGATAAAAACGGGAGTATTGACCGAAAGGAATTCGATGCATTTATCCAGTCGCTGCTGAGGAAAAATGAGCTGTCGAAGCTTTTTGCGACATATTCTAGAGAGTACAAAGGACATGACGACGAGCCTACTATGACTGCACAGGAACTGATGATATTTTACAAAGTGGAACAGAAAGTGGAGCTCTCAGAGCAAGAAGCCAATGAGATAATTCATCAGATTAAGAAAGGAAGCGTTTCTGCGTTTCATAATTACAAAAAGATCCCGAAAATCTCGTTTTACGATTTCGGCACGCTGATTTTCTCGAATTGGAATCTGGCTTTTAACCCTGAACATGTTGAGGTCTACATGGTAAGAGAATTTCAAACGCAAAATAGTGAATGTAATTGGTGATTAGGATCTGACGAGGCCGCTTACTGACTACTATATAAAATCATCGCATAATACTTATCTCATAGGGCATCAGCTAATCGGGACTTCGAGTATCAAAGGGTATATTCGAGCGCTTGAGCTCGGATGCAGGTCCGTTGAAATCGATTTATGGGTATGCGATAACCTTTCTGAGCATTCATTAAGCCATTAATGAATGCTACAAATAGAATGGGGACAATGCCGAGCCGGTCGTCACGCATGGACACACGCTTACATCAAAAATTCTATTCAGAGATTTGATTGTCGCTTTGAAAGAGCATGCTTTCGTTCGAAGCGAATACCCTCTGATTTTATCATTCGAAATGCATTGTGACTTGAGAGGGCAGCAGAAGATCGCGAGTATCCTCGAGGCTGAGATCAAGGATCAAATCTATGTTCTGCCTGAAGATTTTGCCACGAGAGAGTTTTATCCTTCACTCGAGAGCCTTAAGAGGAAATTTATCATCAAAAGCAAGGGTACAGTCCCAGCATCACAACTCCCAGCATCGCAACTTCCCGCAGATGAAGACAACGAGCCCTCTATGCTGGTCTCTACTAGCGATGACCCTTGCATAGACGTGGACGCTCTCATGCGCCGCGTTGTCGAAAAGGTGAATAAGCGAAGTCTGGAAAAGAAGTTTGAAGGACACACAAAAGCAAAAAAAAACGAGGAGGAGGAGAGGAAAAGTGATGCAGATAACATCAGTAAGCGAGATTGCGAGCAGAATACTAACGATTACGTCCACAATCAGCTGAAGGAAGGGCATTTCTTGCTCCATGATCGACTAAAAAACAATATTCTTCCAGACATACCGATCCTTCGTGGGCAAATGAGCTCGCCAGCTACCTTCCAGAACAGGACATCGCCTAACCCCAATCTCAATCTTAACGCCGAGGACATCGGGATTGTCATCAACACAGTCAATTCTGAAGTTTTGAAAACGGAATCGGGTGCAAAGAGCCAACCTAACCTAGATGATATAAAAACCCATGAAGGAAAAAAGAAGAAAAAGAAAAAAAAGGAAAAGAAAGTCAAGTCTTATGATGGGCTAGCGAAGTACTACACGCTCTTTGGCTCAAAGATGAATTTTACCGCGCCGCGCAGCGTTTGGGAGATCTCTTCGCTGAGTGAGGACAAGATTAAGAATCTCATGAAAAGCAAGCCGCTGGACATCATAGATTTCTGCAAGAAATACTTCATTCGAGTTTATCCAGGGGGAACGAGAGTGGATTCATCTAATTATGACCCAGTGAAAGCTTGGACAGCGGGCGGACAGATGGTTGCATTGAACTACCAGACTGCGGATGAAGCAATGCTGCTCAACTATGCAAAATTTGCGGCGAATGGAGGCATCGGGTACGTCCTTAAGCCGGATTATCTGACCTCCGCTGTGGTGCCTCATCCAAGCAGAGCGATTTATCCTCATGACATGACGACACCGAAAATGAAGATCAAAATCAGGGTGATCAGTGGACAGCAGTTCCACTTTGAAGACGCGGTAGTAGGGAGAGATATCATAGACCCTTTCGTTGAGATAAAGCTGAGAGGGATCGATTTAGACGAGGAGAGTAACCCTGTCTATAAGACACATGTGATAAAAGATAACGGATTTAATCCTATTTGGTCTACTGATGGAAAGGTGTGCGAAAAGGAGTTTACTGTCATTGGGCCAGAACATGCTTGCTTAGTGTTTAGAGTGTTTGATGCGAACTTGACAAATAATACGAAGCTTGCTTGGTATGCGATTGAAGTCCCGCATCTTCTTCAAGGGTACCGAGTACTGCCGATGCTAAATTCGAAGTTTGATCAGATTCCACATTGCTACTTATATGTGCATGTTACGATTGTGCATTTGGATAGAAAGGCAAAGAAATAAGTGGAAATGGACAAGGGATTTACTATTTTTCATGGGCTCAGAGATCTGGTTACTACAGCTTATGTCTGAGAATTACTCGCATATTAAACCTTGCTTTCGGAAGTGAGGGAAGTTATATTATTTGGTTTTAAAGAAGAAAGAAAAATTGGCTTGATTTTCTATAAAATTAAGCTTCAAAGTCAATGAACAAAGACATTTTTTATGAGCAAATTTGATATCACATTTCAGATTGTGGAATCATAATTTCTTTGCCTCCTAGTTCCTTCAACATAGCCAGCATCATTTAAGAAAGATTCGGGCAGCTATTAGGTATTTAACAGGTGTGCAAAATAGAATTCAAAGATGAGAAGTACTAGCAATTTTTTAGAAGTGAAGCTTTGATCTCGAAAGCTATGAAAAAGCATAGCAGGAATAGGCTTATAGATGTAGTAAGTCGGGGCTATGCTTGAGGCTGCACCGAGGGAGGTTTGAACTGCGCGAATAAATTCAATAGTATTTTTTTTGGGTTTGAGCGCAAAAAAGTAGTAGTTAAATGTTTAGTATAATGATAGAGAGGGAAATTTTAAATAAAAGTTTTTTGCCCTCCTCAAATGAATAACCGATTGGTACCTGAGAGATCCCCAAAGGATCGCTCCGAAGGAAGTCCTTCTCCTCAAACTAACCCCTATACTCGTGTCTTTGAGCAAAACTTCAATATTAGCGGACCTATGAGTCTCGAGATGATTGAGTCGTTATTTACAAACATGAATGATATTTACTCTACAATGGGAACTTCATTCGACTCGCTTGCTAAGGGTTACCAAAATTCCCTTCCCACTTGATTTCGCTAATTTTTACAAATCTACAGTTGTCGTTGCGCTCTATCGGAAAGCTATGCTCGAGAAAGACTCCAATAGATGGTAACTCGGTGGTAATTCGACTAGGTTTCTCTAAATGATTCTTAGCAAGGAGTGTGAAGCTGGGAAAGAAATCCAAGAGTCATTACGAAAAGAGGTCGCAAGTCTAAAGAAAGAGAACCAAGCGCTGAAATTAAAAAACCAAGAATTGCAGATATTAATGAAAAAAAACGAATTTTCACGCGCAGACGACCACCACCTCTCAGACCGTAAGCCAGATGGCGCAACCAGCACTGAGAGTAAGGATTTCTTCACTCTTTGATCTCAGCTTCGTATATAGAGCACGATTTTTTCGAAGATGATTTGGGGCTATCAAAATCAAAAAAGACGCCGTTTCTCAGCGTGGAAAAAAAAGTATTCGACACACCTAACACAGGCAAAAGCAGTCCTTCTACCCAGAAAAGGACTTCCAAAGACCTCGCAAAAATGCTCCTTGATGGTGGCGAGAACGAAGTCAACTCAGGGAAAAACTCACGAGCGCACTCCGAGAGCTCTAAAAGGAATTCTCCTGTCAAAGAGAAGGAATCCCCCGTAAAAGAGAGAAATTCAACCCCAAAAGAAGAAAAGAAATCAACGCCGCCAAAGAATAAAAAGAAATCGGCCACCGAGGCCACTGAAACGAGCATCCCTGCCAATCTGTCGAATTTAGATAGCTTCCTTTTCAAAAGCAACAAACCAGCCACGAATATTTCAAACCAAAAAGGCTTTAAAAAACGCAAACCGAATTCATTTCCGGCGAAAGAGAACAAATCTCCGCCAAAAATTATTGAGCCAGAAGTCCTTTCACGTAAAAACTCGATGCATAATAGTTCAGGGGAGAACTCGGTTAAGTCGATAAGCGTTGCGAATTTGCTTGAGACGTTCTCGAAGGACAAAGCGAGCAAAGGCAAATCGTCTGATTCGGAAAACAGCAGAGATATTAGGGAAATAAAGATGGTATCATCGAAAAAAAGCAGTCAGTCGAGTGATGATAAAAAGAAAAAGAAAAATAAAAAACCGTTCAAGTCACCTGAATTCGGCGAGATTAGCCAGAATGCAAAGCCAATAATCCAAGAAAGCGCTCATGTTCCTCGCCTGATTGAGTTTACAGACGATTTTAAAGAGAATTCTAATAAATCAGTGAGCACTTCGATCCCTGGAGGACGGAAATACAAAACGATAAATAATAATTTTCTTATCAGTCAGCAGAGCATTCCCCCAGCGAATGTTGATAATGAGAAGTTATTCAGCAGCGTCAGCGCGCCTGTAACGCAGAAAAACAAGGGGTCGTCTCAGAAATCGGAGGCGGGTGAGAATAAACAAACTGAGAAAGTAAGCACGGGTAATAAGTCGGGGAACTCGGTGTTGGATAAATCACCGAAATTAGCTGAGTTTTTCAAGCCGCATAAAAAGGAAAGCGAAAGTAAAGGCGATGTTGTAAGAGCGACGAAGCTCACACGTAACGAACGAAATGCTCTTCCGGGATTTGAATGCGGTCAATGCAAAAAGGTAGCGTATAGTGAGAGTTTTTTGCTGATTTCTGTGGTGTAGTTTTATGATGCAATCGGCGAAGGAACGAAAATAGACTCAAAGCAATACTGTAACAATTGCTCCAGACATCGCGATTACACCGCGATCCAAGGGACACCCGAAGTAACACTTTTTTCTTCCTTTAAAGTGGCTTATCATCTTGGGCTGGTTAGATATATCATCACGATTTGACCTTAGATTCTCAACCCTAAGGCTGAGCAGTACACTTTTGTGACGCTATCAATTCTATTATATTGAGACTATTCTCTCTATAAGTATATCCGTTCCCTCATGGGTCCAAGGTTCATTTGTATTACATAATTTTATCATTGCACTCAAAGTTTTTCATAAAACAAGTTAATGGGAAAGCAATAATTGTGCATTCTTTTGATTTATTTTTATTCTTTTTTTAAAGGAGCCGGTTTTAACATATTATGCCGATCTTAGGTGAGAGAAGGAGGTTTATTCTACCCTATCTCATGCAGCTAGGGTGAATTATTATTGTGAAAAGATCTCCAACTAAGCCATGTATTTTTCTAAGAAACTCAGTGACATCTTCTCGCAGTTCTTAACATCGGATTCGAATCCTGATAGTCTGTTATAGTAGGTGTAAGTTTTTCTCTTGCCGTTGCTATCAGCAGCTGGATTCGCGTATATGAGTCCCATCAAGAATTAAAACACTACCTCGACCAAATCAAATGCAAGGATCATCCTTGCTTCAGACAATTCTATGGAGCTCAATGCGACTTCATTAACAAACTTGAATTATAAAACGCTCTTGAAATAAGACATTTTAAACAAATGAAAATAAAAAAGTTGAAGAGGTACGACGGCTAGCTTCTCTACAAATTAACATGCTTAGTTGTAAGTTGCCTCCCTTTATTTGATGACTAGCCTTGAAACTCAAACTATATTTCTTACCACTTTGAAAATTTGTACTTCTTAGGATTCAAATCGCAATACATCACAGACAACTCATCCAGGAACTCCAAACAGTGAATGGCAGAGTCATTGCCTTCTATTTGTTTCAAAAGCGCTGCTGAATGAAGATCCCACAGCCTAAACGCTGCGTCCCCTCCTCCACTTGCAATCAATTGTCCATCTGCGCTCATTGCTGCGGACAGCACTCCTTTATGATGCGCAGTAATCTTCGCGATTTGCTTTCCTCCTTCAACGTCCCAGATTTTCAGATCGCCCACACTATCACCTAGAAGAACACGCCGCCCTTTATCAAATACACTCATGCAGGTCACCTGCCCTTCAGAAGCTTGCAACGCCTTGATTAGCTCTCCACTTTTCGCGTCCCAGACCTTCAGCCACCCATCATCTGCTGCCGTAGCAAAATGATTTCGACCTAAATACCGAACTGCTCTTACTGTACTGACATGGGCTTCAATCTCACGCTTTATCTTTTTTTCTCCGAGATCCCAAATGATCACACCACCTTCTTTCGAGCCGCTCATCATCAGTTTCTTTGCAGGAAGTACACACAGCGTCATTGCGCCAGTTTTATGCCCAGTCATCGTTTTTTTGCATTTCCCGTCGCTTACCCTCCAAATTTTAATGTCTTTGTCTTCGCTCGCGCTGAATAGATACTTCCCATCAAATCCACTTTTAAGGTCCCATACAGTGTCTTGATGGCCTTTGAGCTCTAAGAAGCACTCTCCGTTCCTCAAGTCCCAGAGCTTGATTAATTTATCAGCCCCAGCAGTCGCTATCTGTTCAGAATTTATCACTGCTAGTGAAAAAATCTGCCCTTCATGGCCTGAATAGCTTCCTTTCTGCTGCACCGACCCTGCTTTCGCAGAGTCCGTGCTGTTGGACTGCTGCCTATACTCCTGGATCTCGAAAGTATCAATTAGAAAGTCACAAAAAGTCTTTTTCCGAGCGCAAAACGCTTTAAGCTCTGTCTGTATCGGCTCGCTTTCCGCCTCTTTTTTTAACATTGAGTTAAGACACTGCAGCTCGTGTCTCAAGGCAACAGTAAGAGAAGATTTCTGGTTGTGAAGCAAGCTAAGCGTATTCGCGAGGTCAGCAAAATCTGTGTCTTCGAGCTCTGTTGGTGGCTCGTCAGCCAGGTGGGAATAAAGATTTATTAACTGCTTAGCGTGACGAAACTGCTTTGTGAGTTTTGAAGTTTGCCTCTCATGGCTGCGTCGAATCTTCTTGACCTCTTTTTCGTATGCAAAGTCCAAAATTTTGTTGATTTCGAATTTCAGATCGTCAAAAAAATCTAATAAGTCATGCTCACGGTTTTCTTGAGTCTCATGGATCTTTTCGAGAAGCTCAGTCTGTTTGTCAACCAGTAGACTCAATGAAAGTGAGGCTTCTTTGGCGTCTTCCAAAGGCATGGCTGTAAGAGCTTGGAAAAGATCATCAAGCTTCATAATGTATTTGTAGTGAGTAGGATTGTGCTGTTCCACAATACAGGATTGGCAGAGAAGCCTCTGAGGGCATTCAGGCTCATGGCAGATGGCAGTACACTCTTCTTCTTTATGAATTCCACAAGGGAAGATTTTTCCGATGGGTTTCATCTTGGTAAAATCGCATTTGAGCATGGTTTAGAGTCTGTGGTAGGTTGTAGTATGTTTCTCGAGTTGCAATTGTTTGTGTAATGCAATCAGTTGCTTTGTACGCAGGGGGCTTTCTGAGAAGAACAAGGGAAATTTTTATTTCAAACTATACGTTTTTTTGTTTACTGAGTCACGCTGCAGGTTTTAAACTTTAATTTGCGCTTAAGAAATTATTGGTTTGTGATACTTTAGACTCAATTGCATTGAAGTTTTCAAATCGAAGATTTGGAGAGGCGGTACTTTAGAATGAGAATGGGAGAATGATTACTTGTTTTGATTTTGTAATTTAGTCACTATCATCGGACTTCTCCTCAGACGGGTCTCTGATTTCATATTTAATAATTATCCTTTTTATGTAGCATTCGATCTCGCGCTGGAATACCAACTGCTGAAAATTACATTTTCATTAATTTTCAGAGTTCCTGGTATGCCCTGCGCATGAGAGGTATATGTTATTGATTAAATACTTCTATGCAACTTGCTGCTAATTTAATAAATAAATATGATTATCCACTTGATCACAAGCGAGGCCTAAGTATCATTTGCTTCTTAGGGTTAAGCCAATCAGCCTCGGTTGGGGCCAAATTCAGTGAATTCGGTCCTAACTTGACGAAACTGATGAAAAGCAGCGCATTTCCAGGCAAATTTTTTGTCTTCTTGACATAATAGTTTCCAAGCTTATCAGTCGCTTCTGGGTACGTTTCTTTTAGCAGACTGCTTGGGACCTTCAGTACATACCTTTCTTCTGGATAAGCCGAATGATGATCGAACTTCTCCTTCAAGTAATCGACAAATTTGTTTACTTCTACATTGTTTTCATCTGCATACGGAAAGAAGTAATCTTCATGGACGAACCTTGAAACGATTCGAAATGAATGGCAATTGATTGAATCTTCAAAAAATATGATATTTTCATTTGGGAATTTTTTATGGTAGTCTCACACATGATGAATAACGCTTTTATTCACAAATTCCTTTCCTGAGTTATCGGGTACGCATACGGCAAAAGACGTAAAGAGGGAATATTGATCTGTCTCCAGCTTTGATTCTGGTGGATAAGTAATTTGAAATCTTCTGATAATATTGTAAGCTCTGACATGACCGAATCCGTTGTATGCGCAAAGCACATAAACATTCGTATCCTGCAGCGGCTTCATAAAGCTTTCTTTGCTTCTGCCTTTCAGGACGCTACAATAGACCGTATAAATATCTTGCAGTAGAGCCTCGCGCTCTTCTGCAGATAGTTTCTTTTGATCGAACTCATAGTAATCAATCTGCGCTGCTTTTTCACGAATAACCTCGAAGCTCAAGTCTTTAAACTGCAGCAGAGAGCATAAATGAGATGGATGATGGCACAGATAAGCGGGTTTAGTTTCCAACAAAGTTGGAGCTGTCTCCAGGCCATATGAACAAGCGATGGTTCGGACACCTCCAACGCTTGCAAGCTGCATGTCAAATAGACTACCGCCGATCAGAACTATCCCATCTTTCGACACTCCGAATGTTTTAGAAATCTGCTCAATACAGGTCGAATGGGAATCAGCTTCTTTTGCTACTGTGTAGATCTTTGAGAAATATTTTTCGAATCCTAGGGTTCGAAGGTGCTCATAGAGCATACCTCTGTCTTGAGTAGTGATCAAGACCAATTTTTTCCCGTGAAAAGCAAGAGAATCGAGAGCTTTAGAGATACCAGAATATGGGTTGGGCAGTTGAGGTCGAGTAGATTCAAAATTATATAGTTCTATGAATTTCGCGGTCTTCACCGATGGGATTTTGAGGAGTTTGATGCCTTTTGAAAGGTCTTGTCGCATGAATTCTTTGATGAGGTGGTCCATTGGAACATCCAGTTCCAGGTCAATGAAGATTTTCTTCACAATAGCAATAGTATAGTCCATAATGTTAGCCAAAGTAGTATCCCAATCAAAAATAAAGAGTTCTATTGGATCCTTCGGAACCAATGCAACAGCTGTTTTTGTGAGAATCATAGTATGTATCTTTAACTTATGGAATAATTTAAGATAAACTGTATTGGAGTAGTATTGTTAATTTAAATATGTGCTATTCTTTTTTTAGACATGCGTTGAACTCGATTTTCATTTTTATTTTATATTGGTCGATATATTCGATGATAATTCTGGCAAAGTAGCTCAAAATGAGGAACTTTCGTAACATTACCTCATTGCGAATGAAAGGTACTATTATTTTGTTAGAGTTTGGAAAATAGCGTGTTACAATCCAAGAAAACACTCCACAAATTTCATCAAATGATGGCTTGCATTTTTGAGATATTCAATTTAGTAGGGACAATGCAATATTAAATAATACAGTCACATTGACTCTATTAATGTCTTTTTCTCCAACACTATCAATTCACAAAATATTTCAAAAATAGAATCGACTCAAGCATACCCTCTTGACTATAAACGAGGTCTAAGTACCCTCTTCGTCCTAGGATTCAGCCATTCAGCTTCTGTCGGCGCTAATCCTACAGAATTATCCGGCAGCAATTTGAAAAAAATGATGAAAAGAAGGGAATATCCAGGTAGATTTTTCGTCTTCTCAACGTAATAATTTCCCATCCGATCCGTCGCAGAAGGATAAGTCCGCTTAACTAGCCGACTCATTGTGTTTAACACGTATCTTTCTCCAGGATGAGCTGACTTATAGCCGAACCTCTCCTTTAAATAGTCCACAAACTTATTCACTTCCACATTTCCTTCATCTCCATATGGGAAAGAATACTTCTCCTCAACTAGGGAAGCTGCAATTTTGAAAGACATGTAGTTAAGCGCTTTTTCAAACAATATAAGGTTTTCATTTGGAAACTTTAGGTGATAGGTTCGCACACAGTAGTACAGGCTCTTCCTCATGAACTCCCTTCCTGCAAATTCGGGCATAATACACACGTAGCACTCAAACGTCGAATATCGATCTGCCTCGGATTTTGATTCAGGAGGGTAAATAATTTGATACCTGCTGATAATATTGAAGGCTTTCACGTGGCCAAAACCGTCGTAGGCACATATCACGTGGACGTCGATATCCAAGGGAAGAAATTTGAGAAGACTTTCTTTGGTTCTACCGAGTAACACACGGGAATAGACAGTATATATATCTTCCAATAGGACCTCTCTCTCCTTTTCCGAAAGTCTCACATATTCGAAGTCGTAATAATCGATCTGCGAGGTTTTTTCCTTTATGATTTCAATGCTCAAATCTTTGAACTGCAAAAACGAGCATAATCGGTCAGGGTGATGGCAAATATAAGCAGGCTTAGTTTCCAGTAGCTTCTGGGCGGTCTCGTGACCATATGAGCATGCTATGGCTCTAACGCCTTCATCATTCGCAAGCTGCATATGGAATAGATTATCGCTGATCAAGATCATTGCGTCCTTTGATACTCCAAATTGTTTGGATATCTCTTCAATTATGTTAGAGTTAGAATTTTTCACGTTGTTAGATGCGTTTGCGATTGTATAGACCTCTGCAAAGTATTTTTCAAATCCCAGCACTCGAAGGTGATCGTGGATGACGCCTCTCTCTTGATTAGTGATCAAAATCAATATTTTTGCATTGGAAGTAAGAGATTCGAGAGCTTTACAAACTCCAGGAAATGGTTTGGGTGTGTAGGTTCTCGTAGACTCCAGGTTATACAATTCAAGGAACTTTGAGGCCTTATCTACTGGGACATTGAGTGTTTCGATGGCGTTTTGAAGCCCTTTGCTGATAGCTTCTTTGATAATATGCTCAGCTGGTGCTTTTAGATCCAAAGCAAGGAAGATTTTTTCGACCAGGGACACTTCGATAGAGTCAACAAGAGTGCCTTCCCAATTGAAAATAAAGAGATCGATTGGCGCTGCAGGTTCCAATGCAATTCTGGTTTTTGAGTGAATCATGATGGGATCTTTGTTGACTTAGGTCAATTGGAATTAAAATTTATTTCTGATTTCAATTAGATAGAGCAATATCCTCTATCATGCTGATAATCTCCAGATTCAACTATGCAATTGCACATTGAAGGTGTTAATGTGTATATTTTGCATAGAAAAACGAGTTGATTCAACTATATCATATAACTTATAATTTTTTTCTCATATAAAGATATAAAGCAACTAATTTGTTCTATCAATGAACCAATTTACTACGTGAACGAGCAAATAGGGTTTGCAATTCATCGTACAGAACCAGGACAACAGCGTTGCTCCAACCTCTAGCGATTCGAGCAGAAGCACCCTTGAACAAAGCCTTCGGCCCTTTCTTTTTCATCAGTTGTTCGAAGCAGTCAGCCGCATCGCCGTAAAGAATAGCCCGATTGGAGTGGTTTCCCCCTATTCCCTGCTGAAGAAGATTTTTTCGCACAGCATCAGATGGATTCGAGAGAAAAACAGCCGATGACAATGCGCAATAAGCCACAGCCAATTTAGAAATAATATTTTGGTCTTCCAAACGGAAAGCGGTCTTTAGAGTGTCATAGAGCCCGAAATATGCACTTCTGTAAATGGTCATTCCAATAGCAGAGATTCCAAAGCCTTTGTATAAGCATTCAACCCACCGAACAAAGCCTATTGAATTTCTATGTTGGGCGTCAACTGCCAACCTTACTCTAGGGAAATCCAAGGGATAGACCAAGAGGAGGGTAGTAGCACCAGCAGCTCCTCCAGATGCGAGATTTGCGAGGAAAAATTTCCAGAATTGAGTGTCTGGATTGAATGTGTTGAAGAGTCCTCTGTAAGTGTCATTGAATGCGAAATTAAGAGCGTGGGTTTGAGCGTAGCGTTTCAACAATTTTGAATGGCCTTCTAAGAGATTGGTTGTCGTGATTCCTTTTGTTGCATTGATAATATGCTGAATGATATTTCCCTGTGTGCCTGCTTGTTCACTCATTTGCTTGATTAGCTTGACTTTAAAACTAAATCTTTCAGAAATATTGAAAATTAAATTGACAGTAGCAGCAGACGCTCCACCGAGAATGACATTTCTTGTGAATTTAGCGACTTCGGAAGAGTTTTCGTGGGACATATGAGAAGTTTTACTATATCCAAATTATCGTTCCAATTTTTATTTGAGGAACTATAACAATCATGCAATATAATTAATCCGGAGGCTATTACTAATTTTTGAATCATCGTACATAAAACTTCTTCAATCTTCAGGAATGTCTTGATTTAGAACTCTTATTGAGAGTCATCTCACATATCAAGATCATTTTGTTGCAAATCCTGTGAGTTGCAGAAAGATAATTCAAAAATATGGCAACGAACAATGCACTTTCAACAAAACTTTCGAGAATTTTAAGGCCTCAGGTTTGCACGAGGTAAGTGACTCGAAGCAATTGAGGCGTTTTCAGATGTATGTGCAGAAGTCATACCTCCTTTAGTCCCTTTAGCACTCTCTATTATATTTCATTTAAAAATCTTAATTTAGTCCAGTAGAGATAGCAACCTTAATCAGAATAATAAATCTGATAGACTGTAAGTTCGACCAAGAAACAAAAAGCTAGTTCCTACAATTGTTAAGCCAAAACAACTCGCCACTCTCAGCTCCTGTTGCAAAATGCTCCCTTTCTCTAACAATATCGGCACCTCTTTTTGTTTTCCTATGAGCAGTGTGGAATCCTCTGTCCAAATTGTAAGATCACAACCAAATTTTAACCAACCAGCATCATATTTTCTGAGATAACTCTCAGTTAAGCTAATAGAAATCAAATACACATTTTTTCATTTTTCTGGGACAATGGAATCCGAGTGAATTATCTTTCGCAGAAAACGTTTAGTTTTTGAATGGGATTTTGTGTTGCTTTATCATACTGATGATCCTTTCTATTCAAAATATGTAATTCCACATTAAAAATTTAAGATATATATTTTGCTTTGGCAAAAAAGTTGACTCAACTGACTACATACATTCATTTTTAATAAAATATATCAAGCTTATAGTTTGTTATGTCACTAATACTCAATTTTTAGCTACTTTGTTACGTGAACGAGTAAATGCGGCTTGCAATTCATCGTATAGAACCAGAACAGCAGCGTTGCTCCAACCTCTAGCGATCTGAGAAGAAACACCTTGGAAAAAGACCTTCGTCCCCTTCATTTTCATCAGTTGCTCGAAGCAATCAGTCGCTTCGAAGTAAAGAATATTCCTATTGGAGCGGTTTGCCCCTATTCCTTTGAGAAGAAGCTTGTTTCGCACAACATTAAATGGATTAGAGAGAAAAACAGCCGATGACATCGCGCAATAGGCCGCAGCGAATCGAGAAATAATGGTTTTGTCCTCCAATCGGCTAACTTTCTTTAGGGTGTCATAAAGCCCGAAATATGCACTTCTGTAAATGGTCATTCCAATAGCAGAGATTCCAAAACCTTTGTATAAGCATTCAACCCACCGCACAAAGCCTATTGAATTTCTATGTTGGGCGTCAACTGCCAACCTTACTCTCGGGAAATCTAAGGGATAGACCAAGAGGAGGGTAGTAGCACCGGCAGCTCCTCCAGATGCGAGATTTGCGAGGAAAAATTTCCAGAATTGAGTGTCTGGATTGAATGTGTTGAAGAGTCCTCTGTAAGTGTCATTGAATGCGAAATTAAGAGCGTGGATTTGAACGTAGCGCTTCAGCATTTTTAAATTCCCTTCGAAAAGATCGGTCACAGTGATTCCTTTTGTTGCATTGATGATCTGACGAAAGATGTTGTAGCGTGTGCCTGTTAATTCACTCACCTCCTTGCTTAGCTTGTATATGAAGCTAAATCTTTCAGAAACCTTGAAAACTGAGTTGGCAATAGCAGCAGACGATCCGCTGAGGAGGACATTCCCTGTGAAGTTAGCCACTTCGGAAGTTTTTTCTTGAAACATGTTTTTGATAGTTTGTTAACTATGTACAAAGTATTGTAGCAAATTTTTATTTATGCAGTATAATAACAGCTAGCACTAATTGTTGAAATAATTGCACAAAAAGCTCTTCAAACTTAAAATATGCCTTGATTAGAACCCTTAATAAGAGTCATCTAACCGATCTAAATAACCTTTTATGCTAATCATGCGAGTAGCAGAGAAATATTTCGAAAAATTGAACAATGAAGAATGCATTTTCTTCAACATTTTCGAGAATTTGAGACCCAAAGTTTATACACGTAGTTTATTCCTAGCAATAGAAGCATTTCCACACAAAAAGAATAGAAGTCAACCCTGATTTCGTCCGTCTATTATTTCTCATTTAAAAGCTTAATTTAGCCGGGAATTTCGAGCCAGTAGAGAACGCAGCAATATTAATTCTGATATACTTTAAGCTCGAACCAATAGACAAAAGCTAGCGCCTGCATTCTAGAGTCCAAAAAAATGTAGCCAGTCTCAGCTTTTCTTTCATTATGCCCCCTTTCTCGAACATTTTAGCTACTTTTCCACTCTTTTGTATCAGTATTAGCAGAACAGAATTCTTCTTCAAAGTTGAAGATTTAGACCAAATCTTCAACCAATAAGCACCATTTCGTCTGAGATACCTCTCTGCTAAGCTGCGAGGAGGCAAATATGAGTTTTTCATTTTTCTGATACTATGGAACCCTCCTTCCATTTTCAAAAAACTCATCAATTTTCTTCAAAATTTTGGCCTAATGACCACTTCACTGAAGCTAACTTGCACATAGAGTTGTCCTTCCAACCCCTTTTAGCCATGCTTATGAATTTTAGAAAACTTTGTTTTACTCGATCACAAACATCACAAATTTGATCGACCGCAAACTAGTCGTTAATATCGATTTACATGGACCTGGGCTCATTTTTCCCGCTTTTTCATCTGCTACAGAAATCATATGAATTTTATAACCTCACCCAATAACGCAAAGTCCGGCACTCTTGGCCTCTGAACCGCCAAAAGCCCTTTCCTATATTCGTGACACCCCATTTTACTTGACGAATCCTTGGTAAAATTTTTAAATGCCGCAATTTTGAATATAGGCTAATCTGCGGAAATAATAAATAAAAGCCAAGGTTGAATATACACATGGAAGTGATTTCTCCAAGCCCTTCTCCTGATTATCTCACGCCCTTTCTCATCGTGGAGTATCTTAAGAGCTTAAAAATGCCGTCTACTGCAATCGACGCCTTGACCAATGAGGTAACCCTTCAAGTCTTTTATTAGATATTTACCTCTCTCCCAACATTTCCCCAGCTCTCGGACAAAGGATGCTTCAAACCACAAATATCACTCGGAGAGTCAAACAGAAAATCGCGTTACGAAGATATCGAAGCCCAAGTCGGGCCCATCGCAGGTCTGAACCTCGAGAAAATGGTGCATCAATCCACAAATCTGGCTATTAAGAAGCACGCGCTGGCAAAAGAGAAAAAACAATTTGTGGACAAAATCCGAGAGAAATATAAGGACTATATCAACAACCCAGCGAAGCTCGTGAACTCTATCTTTCGTGACAGGAAAAAGAAATTGCCTAAGAAAGCTGAGGATTACTTCAATAAAATGATCTTTACGGATGATTGGAACAAATTTAAGACCTTCTTTGGGCATAAGAAGATCGAGATTGACCCTGAGGACAACCTTGGTACTCATTTATTTTTTCTCGAAAACAATCATTGCTGAATGTCATTCAATAGTCACCTCTCCGGTCTATAACATTCTTTATGATAAGTCTGGGAAATACGTGATCACTGGAGGCAATGATGGGTACTATTTCCACCAATAAGAACAGATAATAGAATTCTTAATGGAATAGGCTGATTAAATTTTGGTCGAGTATTGATGGGAGACTCATAGACTCCATCCGAGCTCATAAGGAAGAAATCAATGCGATGGACATAAGTGAATGTGGCCGGTTCTTAGCATCGTGTTCCAACGATCTGTCCGTAAATATTTGGGATTTGCACGAAAGAAGGCCTATCGCGGTGTTCAGAGACCATAAACAACCAGCATGTGCTTTGGCGTTTTATGAGGAGGAGTGTACAGACCGACATGGGATGCCCGCCAAAAAATGCTACTTTGCGTCTGTGTCGGAAGATGGTCTGTTGAACTTGTATGCTGAAGAAGATTTTAGTATTTATCATTGAAAAAATAGCTGTATTTATCTGACCTTTGCTCGAAAGTTAATAATGGAGGTATGCTGATGAACCCACAGAAACGCATTACGATTAATCTGGGCAGCCGGTCATCAGACAAGGGTTTTTCGTGTATTGATTTCCATCCTCAGGGTAAGATTTCAGTGCGAAATGGAGTTGAAATTTGTGAAAATAGGGTATATTGCTGCCGGAACAACTACGGGTGAACTCTATATATGGAATAAAAACAAAGACAAAGAGCTTTTGGATGAAAGAAATCGAATTATTTATGACGAGCATCGAAAGGATTGCCATTTAACTATTTGGAATGAGGAAGGCACAATGTAACTGGATATTCCTGCTCCAAACTGAGCAAATTAATCTCTTGTAAATTTGCAGGCTTCTTACAGCCTCCTTCGACGGAACAGCGAAAATCTGGGGTTGGGACCCCTCAAATTTCCAGAAGAATCGAGGAGCAAGGAGCCTTGATACGATGAAAGCAGGATTTGAAAAGAGAAGAAATGTATAATTGAAATTATTATAAAATGCTGAGTTTAATGCTGTTTTCCTAGGAACCAGCAGGTGAAGTGAGATGCTCAGCTGCGGCCTGGTCGTGTCGAGGCAGATACGCTATTACTTGCTTCTCGAAAACGATTAACCCAGATACAAACGACGTGAAAGTGAGATCAAATCTCCAGGTGTATGATACTGCCCTAAAGACACGTACACAAAAAATCGAGCGAGCATATGGTAAAATCTCTCTGAATTTACTTTCGTCTAAGACTTTCAAAGATAACACTGAACTCGAGAACTATATTTTCATTATTGAGGTCCACCCGTTTAACGAATCCATCATATTTACGGCTGATCACGACGGGAAGGTTGATTATATTATTATTTATGAATCTCAAGGCTGACTTCTCTTCATTATTAGCTCATCATTTGGGACATCGAAATCGGAGTGCCACTTAACTGCTTTGTCGAGACCTGTGATCATATCGGGTATCCTCTCAGCAATGCCTCGATATTAGACGGAAGATTCTCTCCTGACGGACTAAACTTTGCGATTACAACATCAATGGGGTCTTTTAGTATATACGGCTACGGCGATCGAGGCATGTTTGTTACGGTGCCATGCGAGCAATTTTTCGAGAGAGAATACGATGAGTTCGAGATTGAAGAGGTGACACATCGGATTCTGGACCCCAACACAGGGGAAGAGCTGCACTTGATTGACAAAGGGCCGATTTGTAATTATTCAGGGACTGCTTACAATCCGAATGTCACCGAAAAAGACAGCAATAAAACAGCTGAGGAGCTTTACTATGAGAAGTACAAATCATCAGAGCAGAAGGAAAAAGATAAGTATAAACAGAGTGCTTTTTCAAAGGAATGCATCTCGAGTATTCCGAAGATTGTTAATGAGCTCATCAAGAAGGATATCGAGTCTTATAACAAGAAACTGCACTCAAAATACGAGGGGAAATTTCCTCTTGCCGAATTGAGGCTGGATGCCAATGAATTGCTAATGCCAGGTGGTGAAGTGAAGCAGCAAGACCTTCCTGCTGTTGGCAATGAGAATGAAATTCGACTAGAGAGAGTGAATGTTCAAACGCAAGCAGCAATACTCTTTCAACAGGAGGAGTATATATCATATTGCCTTCTGAAATGATCTCATCTAATTTTATGTTATGTAGAACCAAAATGGAGTCGGAATTTCCAGACGATCTTCCTCCGGCTAGAGCGAACCAAAGAGGGCTTCGTAGGGAAATACATCAAGAGGACGTAACCCAAGAAGAGGAGCCTGCAGAGGAAATTACATATAATAAGTATTCAACGCGTCATAGTTCTCGCAGAGGCTTACGCATCGACGACAATGATGATGAAGAGGAAGAATCTCGTCAGGTTTACAATACAAGACGTCGCGGGACAGGAGGCAGAAGGCCAATGATCCTGGATGATTTTGATGATGATGAAAACGATGAGGAGTTCAAAGTTGAAGAACCTATCCCAGAGAAAAAGCCACTAAACCGGTTCATTCGTCCTACTAAAAGCTCCAAACGCGAGCTTGACAACAATCTCACAATGGATATAGAGCCTGAGAAACCTCAAGATAATGCGGATACCGTCAAGCCCACTGAAGAGGAGCACGAGGAACAACCAATTACGCATTTCCGCGTAAGAAGATCGTATCGTCCTGAACCCCTGACCAATCCAATCAATACTGAAGAGACAACTTATCCGGAAGACGGCCATAGGAACATTCGTCGAATCGCGACTCTCAACGAGCGTGAGAACACAGCTTTCACTCGGCTGGTGAATTTAACTCCCAGTGATGAAATCGGAAAATGCGCTCGATGCAGCCAAGACAATGCGCGAGTGAAGTGCGAAACTTGCTCGAGCTTATACCACCAAAGGTGTGCCAAATACCGAGGGTCGCTGGTGGCGACGAGTATACTACGTCGAGGGTTCCAATGCTTCGAGTGTCAGCACAAAAAGAACAAAAAGGATCTAATAGCTAACATACACATCTCTCGTAACTGGGCGAGCAGTGAGACCAAGCAAGATAGTATTTACTCGCCGCAGCCTGGAGATAAGGTCTGCTTTATTTTCCAAGCATATGAAGAGTTTTTAGCGAAATATTTCGCGAATCTTGATTTTGAAAATCCTGAAGATATCTTCTCCTTTGAGAAAATCGCTCCGCTCTGCCTTGAGAATCCTGAGGATATAGACTCCGTTAAGGAAATCTCCTCTCTCCGCTTTGAAAACGTCTGTGAAGTGGTAGATGTCAAATACCATTTTCCTGTTTTTAATAAGAAAACCCGGCATTCAGAGATCAACACTCTAACCTGCTACGTTACGTTAAAAATAGTGAACAGCGCTACTAATGCAGAGGAAACGTTTAAAGTTTGGTATTTCCCAGTCGAAGGGAACGACTCCTTGCAGTTTTTGATCCCGAAGAAGAAATACGATCAGGGGATGGCTGCGTTCAGCAAGATCCAATTGAACACTGCGGTGGAATTATCGCATGATGGTGAACTCGGCAAGTTTATTATTTACGAGGTAAGAGCTTTGGAGACTATTATCATTAAGTCTTTGTTATTGTAGGTGGCTATGAGAGAAGTGGATTTCTATAGTATAAGAAACATACAATACAAAACGATTAAGATAATCGAGTTGAAAGACTCCGAAGAAAAGCTCCGGCTTTCCAATTTGGAAGAGCTTGGCGATATGATGCACGTGATTAGTCCATGGGATCTCGTGAATCATATTCCATTTGCTGAGTTCCTTGAAACAGAAGAGGTTTATTTTCTTAGAGAATCAGGCGGTAATTGATTGATATAATAGGGGATAAAAGCAGCCAGCTTGGAGAAGCTCGCGGAAGACATTCAAAAATATTACGATGAAAACGCTGATTATTTCGAGCCTTTCTATGAAGAAGTCGATAAGACTGCATATCCGGAGTACCAAGCGATAATTCCCTTAGAGATGAATATGAGTATGGTGGTTAAAAGGCTACAAAATGCGTATTATCGAAGCAAAGCGGTACATTGATCTTTTTATGAGCAAAAACTCATGAAATAATAGGCGATTATCTCTGATGCAGCTCTGATTGGGCAGAATGCAGCAACATTCAACGTACCAGGCTCTGAAATCGCTCTAACCGGAGAGTTGCTCAGTGATAACATAGGACATATCGTCCGAGGAGAACCTGAGAAAATCGTGGCTAAAACTACCAATCAGTCTGAGGAAACTGGCGCTCAAATGGAGGTGGAAAAGGCGGGTGGTGAGGAACAAAGCACAGTTGTAAGACTGTCCTTAAACAATGGTGATGACAAACAGAAAGAAGAGGCAAATGAAGACAGCGTTGGAATGCGCAATGATTTGAAGATTCAAATCCCACTTTCTGCCGATTTTATGAAAAAACGCGCTACCAGGAGTTCACGGCCAGCCGGCTCTCAAGAAGAAGTCCCAAAAAGCTACTCTCTCAGAGAAACTGGAGCAAGAACGCAGCCAACGGAAAAAAGATCAGCGATAGTGAGAACACGAAGTGGAAGGGAAATTTCATCCAATATTGCGCTTAGACAGACGCGAGGAAGTATTACCACTCGTCAGAATCAAGAGAGAAGCACGAGGTTAATGACTTCAAGCAAAGAGACAAGCAACAACGTAAAACCGTCTGACGACGCGGATGAAGGTGTCTACACCGGGAGGTTGAGGACAAGGAAAGCTGGAAGCAGAATTAAAGAGTACGATTCTGATGATGATGGTGACTTTGGTTATCTCCTCGAGCTGGAAAAGCAGTCGACGGATAGAAAGAAGGTAAAGCAAGAGCTAAACCGTGATAGTGAACAGAGGGCTGAAGAGATTTTAAAAGTGCATGATTCTGATACTCGCGGTAGCGGGAGCAACCAAGAGTTCGAAACTGGTGGCGTCCGAACTCGGAATCGCTTACGTTCGAGCACTTTTAGAGCGCAAGAGCAATCAACTGCGTATGGGCCAACAGAACAAGCAGAAAGTAATCCTCTAGAGCAGAATTTCAGTGGAGTAAGAACAAGGTCGCGTCTGAGCAAAGGACCCAGCTTAAGATAAATGAATTTTTATGTGTTGTTAAGGTGTCTTTTTCTTATGGTTATTTTTCGGCGAAGTAATTTCTTATTCTTTATTTGTTTATAGTTAACGACGTGAATTTCTTACGGATGATGATTTACATTCTTATTTCCCCATTGACTCACTGTCAGCTCCTTATATAACTTCTCTTTAGCAAAAGAAAATAACCCCAATTAGCTTTGACTGAGTTACTAAAAATTCCATAGAGACTGAACAAAAACGATCCTCGTGAAAGTGGTCAGCCCTGAGTATAACCTCTAAATAACTGGAAGAGATACATATTTCCTATTCTAACCAAAGCTTTTTTTAAATTACACCAATTGGAAGTCTCTATCAAATCAAAAGAAAAGAATTTAACAGCTCTTTAAATTAAACTTTATTGAGGAAATTTTTCAAGCAATCATGACTCAAAAGGACATTTCTTCACAAGTCAAAGCGACCATTGACTCATTCATTGTCGATATAAAGACTTTCAGTGCTAACCGAACCCCCATCGTTCACCAGGTTCGGGACAATGCCAAGTATCTTCAGAAATTTCCAAATGCATTTCCCCTAATTCATTCTCGAAATTCCAGTTACATCAAGCCTGTATTTGATCATATCTACGACATCATCACTAACTCGAAAAAGAACGGCGTAGAAAAGTTTTTAGCTCTTCATGTACTGCAATATTCCAATATCATCCTGATAAATTCGCCATCATATAGCTACTGAAAGACTGTCTTGACTTTGGTTCAGAGGAAGCGATCAATTACGGTGCAACAAAGTTTCTCAAGAAACTCTCAGCTCTAGCCGAGGCGCTATTCTTCGCGAAAAATACAAAAGAACGTGCAAAAGCGCTTGGAATTACTGATTGTAAGCAATCTTTCCTTATTTCACCTCTAAGTTGCCGACTGTCAGACCTAGAAGCCAGCGGGAATTTCCAGGTCTTGGTGTTAGAGTGTTTGAATGAGTGGCCGGATATGTTTGGGACGATTAGCCAGGAGTATGTTCAAACCTACAATGGTCTACTAAAGAAAGGCGTGAAATTTCCTGAGGCAAAGAAGTATTTCAAATCAGGGGTGACTCAAAGCAGAAAACCGACTGAATCAGATAAAAAAGCGCCTGAAAATCTTCGTTCCAGTAGCGTTGGAGGTAGGCAAAACCAAGAGAGTGGGATTAAAGACAGAAAGGTGAATAATAGTCAGTTAATGCAGAAGACAGGTAAAGCAATTGGTCTAAAATGCAAGAGATGAATGTAATCATAGAGAAATTGATAGAGGAGATGGTCGGTGTGAGAAAAACGTTCGCCGAGAACCTATTTTCGGGTCCGATGGATAAGGAAGTGGTAGAGCTTTTTCTTGAGCAGATCAAAAGTACAAACAGTCAGCTAAAAGCTGCTGCGCTGGAGCTCATGCAATCACAAGCGATAAATAGCACCGCTTTGGCTGAGAATGCCTTTAAAGACTGCGGTCTTGCGACGGATATTGCGCAGTCTATAGAAAAATACATAGTTACAAAGAACTACAACGCACTGAAGGCAGAAGTAGCGGATTTCATTGCCAAATTTAACCAGAAAGAACCTTCCCAAAAAGAGGAATCTAAGGCTCCAATAGGCGATAAGCCTAAACCGCAGCGCTCGGCAAGCCAGCCTCCGCAGAGCAACAATAAAGATTCGAAAGCAAAGAAACCGGTAGATCATTTCGGAGGATATAATTTCGAGGCTTGGGATCAACCGCAAGGGAGTAGCCGGAAAGCGCAGAACCAACCTGATTTTAGCGATATGTGGGGCAATCAGCAAGGCAAGCCTGAGCAAGGAGCAGAGATCCAGACACAGAAAAAAACGTTCGATTTTGATGATTTTGGAAATGATGCAGACTTCGATGATTTCGATAAAGAAGAGGAGAAAATGCCTCCGCCTGGGCAAGGCACGAAAGCAAAGTTAATATCAAGCAAGAACCAGAAGAGCAAGGATCCGCCAGCACGCATACAGCTTAAAGTCAAAGACGAGAAGGAAGAAGGAATGATAATAACACACGATCCGAATGCATTTTCAGGGTTTAATTTCGGAGAGCAAAATCATTCAAAAGAAAGTAGCACACAAGGAGCCAGAAAGGGAAGTGCCGACCAGAGTGCTTCAGACTCTAAACCCCAAATGGTGTCAAAAGCTGGGGCTGACTCGAATAAAAGAACTGATTCTTCGAAGAAATCTGCTGAAATCGAGAAGAGACAGAGCACTGTTCAATCGGAAATCGACACAAACAAAAAAGAGAGGAAAAGAGACTCAGATGCCAATAATTTTGGGTTTGGGTTCGATGACTCTGACATGAACGCGCAAGGAGGATTTAATTTCGGTGACTTTGGAGGAGAGAATGAGTTTGGAAAAGATGCATTTGGCGGCTCAAATGATTTTTTTGCATTTGGAGGCAAAGAGAATCAAGGTGCCCAAAATAATGCAATTGCTACCAGCAACGCGGACTTTTTTAGCGGATTCGCAGAGCCTATTCAGCAGCCTGCAACAAGCGATCTTAAACCGAAAGCTAAAGAGGAGGAATCTAAGCATCCTTCCGCTCTTAACGCTGAAAGAGGCAGAGAGAAGACCAAAGAGGCTATAAAACCCGGTGTAAAAGAAAACAATTTCTTCGGAGCCTTTGAAAACCAAATTGACCAACATACCAAGACTGAGTCGCAGTCCACTCAACCCCTGGAAATTCCGAAAGGTCTTGGGAATACTGCCTTTGCAACTAGCGCAATAAAACTGCTTCTAGCATCCCATGTGCAGACCGATGTTAAAATTGTAGAATTTACTCTAATTTTCATGATTTTTTAACGATTTTCCTAGGAGAGCCAAAAAGCAAAAGAAGAAAGAGATAAAGCTTTAAATGATCTACAAGCCGTAAGAGAAATGTACAACGAGATGAAGGCTCAGTTTGAGAAAATCCGCAGCGAACAGATGCAAATATCCGGCAGCTATGGCAAGGTGCGAGAGGAGCTGAGCACTCTGTCGCAGATAAACAAACAATACGGTTCAGAGTTTAGAAAAATGCGCCAAATGGCTGAAGAACAAAGAAAAGAGAAGATAAACCTGAGGCACGAAGCTGAACAGCAGCTCCTGAAGAACCAGCCGATCATAAAGCAAATCACGGATTTAAAACAAAAGCTGGATAATACAGACTCCCAAGAGAGAAAGGAACTGATTCAAGCGAAGATAAACGAATTGGAAAAGCAACTAGAGTCGAATAACAGCTTTTTGCAGACGGTAGGCGCTATGCTACAGGCAGCGGAAGCCGAGGACAAAGAGCAAATTAAACAAATTAAAGCTTTAGCTCATATCGTTGAGACGAGCCCAGCTAAAAGCAGCCCGTCGAAGTTCTCAAGTCCTTCTCCAACACGCGAGACGAACACTATCCAAAAGAGTCCTGAGAAGGAAAAAGCTATCGACGATATGATAAGGGTAAAATTTTCAAGTATGATTAGTTCTGACATCGATAATAGGTGAAGGAATTCCAGAACCCGGTGTTACTGAACGCGGTGAACTTGCTCAAAGCGTCGAAGCAGATGAGAGAACAGGACCTGAAAGCCCTTGCGTCTGGCCAACTCCCAAAGCCAACAAATCCGCCTCCAATACTGAGAGGTTCGACTGGCACGAGAGTTTGCCGGGATGAGCTGTCGAGGATGACGGTCGTTTCGCATAACGCTCCCGGTGAGAGTCCGTGGAGGTCACGCATGTCGCGGTACACTGTCACAGGTGCTGGAAGAGAGCGAGGAAGCGCCTCAGAGGCCAGTGAGAACAATCAGCGGTTCAGTGTGAATCAAAGATCCCCGATTACTCGCAGACAGAAGAATGAAGAGTTATTTACTATTAACTTCCAGCCCAAAACGCTCTTTCAACCGCAGCCGCAGCCGGACTCTGAAAATATACCTCCTCCTCTCCCTATCTCACAAGTACATCGCCAAGAGTCTCAGCGAGTGTCATATCAGCCGGAATCCCGTCGCGAGTCATATAAGCCCTCATATAAACCCGAGCCCCGAAGCGAGTCTTATAACTCAGAACCTCGGATTGAGCCACAGACAAAGCCGATTGTCTTTGATAACCCCGTGCTGAGACAAGTAAGCGACTTGCTGGACCGGTCTAAGAAACTACGGGTTGATAACTCGAAGTTTTCTCAAAGAAGAGACTACGAATCAGATTTCCAACAGATAATCAATAAATATAACGATAAACCGGCCCCAAGGACAGGTTACCAGGGCCCGACGAGTCCGCGGCTCAGTGCGATAGATCTAAATCGAGAGCCAAGGCATGGCCAAGACTCGGGACGAAGAGTCTATCAATACTCCCGTGGCTTATCAGAGAACAGAATCATACCTCCACAAAGACCTTTAGATTACGATTATCCCTCACAGCCCTTGAATTATAACGACAGATCTAGAGGATACTCGCCCAATCCGCGTTCGACATACCGTCTTTCACAAACTTCCTACAATAATGGTGACGATAGCCTTATCTATGGCCTTCCAGAGCGATTGAGCATCATGAACCCTGGAGAAAATCTCCGAAACAGTCAATTTATTCCCGATCTTCAGCCAGGAAAGCGAAAAGCTGGGCGGTTTATTTCATATAGCAGTTATATTTTCGATAGAATCGCCAGAGAGATCGAATCTAATCAGTATATCAAGGACCTCAACTTATTCCGATACGCCTGCTTGGCCCCGAAATCCGCTTTAGTTGACAGTCCAATCTTCCAAATAGGAGTGGTATCTCAACTGAAAACGGACCCTGGATCCTATGGCGACTCCCAAGCAAGCGTACTATTGCATTATGGCAATAAAACCGCCAATGAATTTTACAGTTTTTCTGTCTCTACGGCTAGACTGATAGGTAAAGACTTTTGTTCCTCCTCTGCTGTTTAACTTTTTTCATCGCTTTAGATATCCGAGCCAATACCGAAGTACATGGCATTCAGATAGCCTCCCGTTATCAATTGAAACAGGAGTTCGTCCAAGATCTTAAAGACTTTAAGCTCGGTCTCCATCAGATCGACGTTTCTTTCATGTAACCGCTACTTACTAACCCTTTCTCTTATTGATATTTATCCAAATAGGCATAACTCTGTGCTCTATAGCTTCACGGTGCCTCTGCCGCTTTCTCTGACAAGATTCATGGAATTTAAGTACATAAACCTGCTTACTTTCAAAACCAAGTGGAAAAACCTCAAATTCGACTGCATCAAGCTCGCTCCTCGCAAACTCAACACGAAAATTTTCAAAGACCTCAGCGACTTAAATAGATTCTTTAACGGATCCATTATTGACGCCACTTCACGGAAGTCACCAAAACAAAAAGCCAAATACGCAGGATGCTTTAAACTCTCAGATAACTACGAGTACTATTTGAAACTCAACGTAGGAGCAAAAGGTTGCAAGTTTTCAATTGCTACTGAAAATCCAAATAAAACCAACGCGGAAAACTCCCTCCAGCAATTAGCTTTCTTGCTTACAGCCTAACTAACAGTTTTTCTGATGTGTATATATTGATAGTATTAGTACCAACCAGTTTTGATAGCGAAAGTTGCGATGCCTTTTTTATTTTAAATTCTCCTTGATATCGAACAAATCCTTCAGTTAATTTAAAAAAATTCAAAATTGAATAACGACTCGGCGATTTTAAGAGCGTAATTTTGGCTGTTGCTAATTATTTAAACTCAGACTTTAAATTCAAAGTTGAAAAACAAATCCAAGCAAATTTTTTAAAAAAAACAATTCGTGTCTGAGCTACCAAAAATGAACTTCCAACAGAACTTCATTCCTCAGTACAACAACGGCCCTTTCATCCAACAACAAGGCTTCATCCAAGGCGGCGATATGATGATGAACGGCGGCAATAACATGATCGGCGGAAATAATACCATGAGCACCAACATGATGACCAATGAAGTTTTGAATAACATCACGAATATCCAGCAGCCAATGATGACCCAGACCACCCAAGAGATCGAATACCAAAAGGCTCTGCTCCTTCAGCAACAGCAACAACTTCAGCAACAGCAAATTGGAATGATCCAACAACAGCAGACCCAGAACAACGTGATGACCCAACAGCCTTACCCGACCGAACCGACCACTATCAGCGAGAAAATGTACACGAAATACGAAGATTTGCCAAGCTTGGGCAACAACTTCGATGTCGTGTCCGTGGTCAACACCCTCAAGATGTACTTCGAGAACAAGAGCAACTGGAAGAGCCCATTCGACGCGCTCGACAACCTCCGTATCCTTAACAAGTACTACCCTAACGAGCTTAACAACATCGTTGCCATGTTTTGGAAATACATTGTCGAATGCATTGAAAGCCCAAAGACCTTCATCGCCAAGAACGCGCTTCTCTTCGTCACTGAGGTATTCATGAACTCGAAAAACGTGAGAATCCACGACGATATTATCAAAGGCCTTGTCCCTCACGTCCTCGCCAAGGCCTCCTCAGAGAAGGGATTCATGAAAAAGGAAGCGCAAAACGCGTTGAAAGAGTTAACAGTCAACTGCTGCTATGATATCACTATCATGGTGCTTTGCACACACACTCTTGATAAGAACCCAGCGATTGGAGACATCGCTATCCTGACCCTCGCTCAAATATTAAACAATATCGGCGCTAATATCTCAAAGCTCAATCAATTAACTTTATACGGACTCGCAAGATGTCTCGCCAAGACCCTTGATATGGGTAAGCATGCTGAACAGAAGAAGTATGCTACCATGATTTGCTTATTCATCTGCAAGCTTTTCGGTCTCGAAGACTACGCGAGATTGATCAAGGGATCGAATCTTTCGAAGGGAGAGGAGCTCGCTATGGTGCAGGTTGTCGAGAAGAAGAAAGACACAAAGAGAGTGGAAAACCTTCAAGAGTTTAAGACTGAGAAGAAAAGACAGGCGAGAATGTCGATGATGAGCCAAGGCATCAGCGTTCCATTTAATGGTGGTGCGCTCTTTGGCATGAATGAAAACGTGAATCCTAACTCCCAGCAGATGATGTTTATGCAAGGAGGCAACTCGATGGGCGGGTTCCAGCAGGATTTCAACAATTTGGGAATGCAAAATATGGGCGGAATGATTAATAATACCAATACAATGTATAATTTCCAGTCTGGAGGTAACATTCAGAACATCGGAAGTGAGGGTGGGATTAATTTCCAGAGACTTTTCTAAGAGAGAGAGTGAGGGGTGAAATAGTATTTATTCTCTTGAATATTAATTAGTATATCCGCTGTTCGAAAAAACCTTTTTTTTTTTATTGTGTACACATGCAATTGTATTCAAGAGTTTATTTCTTGAACCTCAACTTGTTATATGTTTTATCATATTTCAATAGAAAATGTTGTGAATAATCTGATTGAAATGTCTGAGATTCAAGTCGTTAAATCTTGCATCCACTGCTAGTAGACTCTAACAAAAAGCAATCCACTAACTCATATCCCTCTAAGAATTTATATAAATCATTATGTTTTCATCTTGATTCGTAATATTCAAACCAGTTCTGCTCAGAGTGTAAATTTATTTCATATACAAACACAACAAGTACGGTTCTAATAATTAATATTAATTCCTCTCAGCTCACTATAAGCTGAGCCATTACGAAAAGGCTAATTACGAGTTATTTCTAGTAGGAAATGACTTTTTTGTCTCTCAAAAAGCGTCCATGTAAATTAGGATCACGCTTGTAAGGCAGTCCAATGAGATAAAGTATCGTTTCAGCCCCTTGTTCTGCTGACCTCACCGCTTTCTCTCCTCCCAGGTCGGTTCTGCACCATCCAGGACATACAGCGAGCGTTTGCTGCTCCCCTTTGAGCTTTTTTGGCAGCACATAGTAAGTCCATGCATTCAGCAGAGCTTTCGATAGCATATAACTTGAAGGACGATAGCCAGATTCTTTGAGAGTTCCCTTCTTCAATGCTTCAAAGTAAGCTGCTGAAAGCTCATCAAGATCTTTTTCTTCAAATCCTGGGTTTGTCAGAATCTTTACGGCAGTCTCTCCTTGGTTTTTCCATAGGCCGAGACTCGCAGATATGTTTATAATTTTACCATCTTCACTTAGAATCGGTAAAATTTGATAGGTCAGAGAACGAACTCCTTCGAAATTGGTACCCAGAGTACTTCTAAGGTCTTCCTCAGAAGGCAAATAATTGGAGGTCAGTTCGTTTTTCGGCATAACCCCTGCATTGTTAACAAGGACATCGATCTTGTCAAATGATGCTTTGGCCCAGTCCACGAAATTCTTTATGCTTTCTTTTTTCGTGACGTCTAATTGGTGATAGAATATCTGTTCTTTAGAGCTAGGAGAAGCGTCTAACAATTTCTGAAGCGCTGCTTTTCCACGTTCGTCGCTCCTTGCTGTAAGAACAGTAGAAGGCTTATCAGAAAATTTGGTTAACCCTTCGACTATCGAATATCCAATTCCTTTATTGGCACCGGTTACTACGACCACTCGGGATGCTTTGTTGATCATAATATCAAATTTTTTTTTCCGAGAAATTTCCAAATTATAATTAATTTTATATTAACACAATTTCTTCGGAAAAGATATCTTTCGAATTTAAATACGGAAGATTTCAAAGAAAATCAATCAAAACTTTGCATTAATGTATATGTATTTCTTTCTTGGTATTAGTCCAATAGACTTCCGAAAAACATTCAATGGAAAGAGATTCTCATTAATCAAAAGGATCATATACTCTGGGAGAATTTTATAATTTAAGATGCTACTGAGCGTTGTTGCGTTAACTCCTCATCTTGTGAGCTGATTAGCACTATTTCACGGATATCTCTTAATCGAAATGGTTATTTTCTTTAGTTAGATAAGCTGTTTTTCGCTCCAGTACTCAAGGACTTCGAGGGTGATCTGAGCCAAAAACGGAGGATATTTCTCAATTTGCGAAGAGATCTCATTAACAAGTTTTATTTTTCATTTCGAAATAAAATTATCATGTCACGATTCGACGGTAAGATCTTCATAAATCCATTCGATTTCTCTAAAAACGTGTCTCAATTAGACGATTTTCAGACGCTTTTTGGTGGAAGACCGAATGCAAAGAGGTAAACCTTTCTCTTATACCAAGGACATAATGGCTCACAATAATCTCTCATTTTGTATCCACTTAGGAGTGCGACTATGCTCAGCCCAAACGAACAAAGAGAGCTTGAAGAAATTCAGCGAATGAACGAGCAGCTCGAACAAGAGCTCAATGAAGGTTTCGAGAGCAACCCGAAATACTCATCAAAACCTCAAACAATGACCTCGAATCAATATAGTTCAAATCCTATCAAGTCAATGAAACGAAACAACGAACCAAAAAGTAACGATGCATTTGAAATATATCCTCAACATTCGTTTTGGCCTCAATTTATCGTCAGTTTCAAAATGCTAAGCGTTTTTGTTTAGAAGAAGAGCACATTGATGACCTCTTAGAATTGGTAGAGGGCGCATACAACACGAAAAGCACCAAAACCACAACTGAAAAACAAGGAAAAAAAGATGATAAACAACCTGCTAAGAGCAAGGATTTTCTGGACGATCTCTTGCCTCAAAACGAGGAGGATGAAGAAGAAGACACAGGAGGATACGTCCCGAGTCAAAGGGACTCTAAAGCTGGTCCGAAGAAGCTCAGCGCGGAATTAAAGCAAAAAATGGGACAGTTTTTCGGCGTTGGGCTATCAAAGAGCATTTCTCAAGACTTAGGCCCTCCAATGCAGACGGCGCAAAGGGCGCAGACTTCTGAAGGACGGCTACCTGGCTTCAATAGAGGGATTTCAGCGCCTCCAATAGAAAACATGCAACAAAGTGAATCTCTTCCACAGAGCGGAATCGCTCAACAAGGTGAACCAGCTATCGAGGAGTTCACTGTAAATGTAAGCCGGCGAAAAGGCAGGACAGCTACTCTGAGGGATAGAGAGAAAGGGACGAGCTCTCGCCCGCAAACTACGCCGGCGGATAGCAGAAATTATACTCTCGACGCTCCGAATCGTGATGATGAGTCGAAGACCGCTCAAGACAACTTCAGTAACTTCGACGGTGCCAGCACGAATTATGGCGCAGGCGAGAACCCGGCGGATCGCGACGGCGAAGACCACCAAAGCGACTATATCCCTTCTTCCCTCGCTCGTACCCAAAAGAGAGGATCTTCAAAGTTTCTTTCGCCACCTATTAATAATGAATATGATCCTACTGGGATCCTTCCTGCTCCTATAAAAGAGGAGTCAAAGAGGCATCAGGCTCATAAAGCGACCTTTGGTCAACTAAACCGAGAAGACACAGCCCCGGCTATCTCGCCCATTGATCAGCAGGAGAGAGGCTCTCCGGCATTTAAACCAAGATTCTTCGATCGACCTCCTATACTCGACCAAGCAATTGGAGTTCAACCAACGTTTCAACCGACGATTCAGCAAGCGCAGCCAAAAACGGAGGCGAGTGTTCCTGGCTTAGAGGAGTTTTTGTCTCAAAAGCAGTTTGGTGGCACCTATGAGAGACAGACGCTGGGAGAAGAAGCCCTGAAGAAAATGCTGAAAGAAACCGATGAGTATTACAAAAACATGATCGAGGAACTGCGGAAGCACCATAATGAAGAAAGGACGAGAATGGATGAAAATTACCGGCAAACAGTCGAGATGCATCAAAAAGAGAAGCAATTGCTCCTCGAACAAATGGAAGTGAACCTCCAAAGGGAAAGAGAGCGCTTGAAGGACCTCCATAAGCAGGAAATCGAAAGTTTGGAGCGACTTCATAAACATGAAATTCAAAGAGAGAAGCATTACGCTTCGGAGCACTCAGAGAACCTCAAGAAGCAGCTTGAAGCGCAAATTCGCATGAACGCTCTCGCGGAAGAATTCAGACAGTCCTCTTCGAAAATCAACATGCTTTTTGAACGAACTGGCCCCGAAGAAAACCATGCAAGGACTCGAGCGATCGAAACGAAGGAAAGACTATTGGGAGAGAAAGAAATGAAAATGAATAGCGAACTCCAGGTCCTTGAACGAGAGAAAAAACGATATGAGAAACTGTTCGTTGAGTTAGAGGCGAAAGAGTCAGAGATAACAAGAAAGGCCGAGGAGGAGTCATCCAGGATTAAAAGAGAGTATTCAAGGCTTTTGGACTTGCAGAATCAGATTAAGGAAAAGGAAGTCGAGATGAAGAAAGGGCTTATTCAGGAGAAAACGCAATTTGAGTTGCTGGCGAAGCAGAAGGAGAGAGAGAGCGAGGAGATCGTGGAGGAATATAAACGAAAATTTAAGGAGCTTGCAATCCAGAGGGAGCTGTTTGAAGCGGAAAGGAAGGAGTTTAGGGCTATGGTTGAAAGGACTGAAAGAGATTTGCAAGAAAAGCAAAGGCGAACCGACGAGAAGAGCTATAAAATCGACGCTTTAGAGGCGGATTTGCATAAAAGAGCGAAAGGAGTCGAACAGCGTGACCTTGAGACGGTGCAAGCGCTTGATAGACTCAGAACGAAAACCGAGCAGTTTGAGAGCGAGCGCTCGGAGTTTGAACGAGAAAAATTGAAGGTGTATGAAATCGCGAAGCATACGAGGGAAGACGCCGAAGCGACAAATAAATTCAAAAGAGAATTTGACACTGAAAGAGATCGACTCACTAGAATGCGAGCAGAATTGGACGCTTACTCCGTTAGTCTAAGAAACGAGAGACTAGCGCTAGATCAGCAACAGGCTGAGCTAACCCACCTGAAAAAGATGATGGAAGGCACGAGATACGAGTACGTAAAGAGCCTTGACATAGGTTCACCTATGTCAGGTACAACGAGAGACAGCATGCTGCAGCCGAGCAGTCCTGAAAAACTGAGAAAAATGCCTTCGGCGACCTCACAGGCGTTCTTTTTGAAACAGCAGTTGAGTCCTACGGTGGTTAGCCCTCAGCCTGTCTCGAAAATGGGTCTCTCATCGACGTTCTCGGCCCAAAATCTGAGAAGTCAGGTCTCTTCGCCGAAAATTCCCGGGAGCACCCATTCAAGAAGTCGCCCTAATTCCAAGGGAAGTTTTGATTTTAATGGCTATATGAGAGAGTTAAGGAATCTTGGACAGAGTAATTTAATCAATGGTGATTATATTTCGAAAGAGAGGGAGCTGTTGGTTCAAAACAAGACGGAGATTGAGACCACGAACTTTAAAAGAGCTCTTAAAACAGTTAAACTTGAAGTTGAAATCTTGTAAGTATTTATTTCGTAACCTTTCATTTTTTTTTTTGAATAGATATGAGTGAGTAAATTCATATTCTAAATATCCATGCAATTGAAAAATTAATGAGCAGTCTTCGTTCCCTTGGGTTTAATTCCTATTGACTCCTTATAGTTAGGAGAGAATAATAGAACGTGAAAGATTTGAGATAGAAATTTTTTTGAATTTTGATAGTTCCAAGGCTCAATAGATGATTTGTTGAATCATTAAAATAAAAGCGAAAGATTTTTTGCAGAATGAACGAAATTGCCGAAGCTCAGCATGTCGAAGAGCATTCTCCAAGACGAGAGCCTGAAACGAAAGAAGAGTTATTAGAGAGACTACTGAATGAGCATATTGTCTCCAAGCTAGAAGAACTCGAAAAGATAAATCACCAGCATTTTGAAATGATGAATGAATGGGAAAACGAACTTGATCATCTTAAGGCTGAAGGCAACCAATTCGAGAAATGGGTGAGGTTGAAGGAGGAAGGTAGGACCAGACCTGCATATCGTAATAGCTATCTATCTCTGAAAGGGCTCACAAAGATCGGAGCATCCAACCATTTTGCCAGAGTAAGCGCATTCAAACTCATCGATGCGCCGACTCAGGCAATACCTGACTATGGGGAACAGACTTCTTCCTCAAGCACTCGTCTTTCGACGCAGACTTCACAAAAATTATCTCAGAGCATCTCGATCCCGAAAAGCCCAACCCGTGGAGGGTTGAGTAGAAATCTTAGCGACGCGAATATAGGGCAGAAGATCGGAAAGGTTGGAGCAGCTACGTCTAAAGGTAGTATTGCATCAAAGCCATTGCTCGTGGATATGGTAAATAGTGCTCAGGATCTCAAAAACAGAAGGGCAGTGTCTCCGACGAAAGGGAAGAGCACGAGGGAGATCCTCAGTCAGTCAATGATAGAACCGTCAAATAAATCAATACATGCGACTCCAGCAAGATCTAAGATAGTTACTCCTCGTGAGAAGGCGACGAATAAGTCTGTTGTGATAGAGAAGCCGGAGGAGAAGGAGAGCAGAGTACCCAAAAAATTGACTATTCCAAGCAGCAAATTAGCCGGGAATAAGGCTCCGAAGCAGGAGGAAGAGCCAAAGCCGAAACAAAGGGCTAGCGAGCCGCCGAAACAGACCAAACCATCAGATCGGACGAAGTCGCCAGAGCGCCAATTACCTCGTCAAGAGAGCAAAAAAACGATAGGCGTGAATGAGAAGACCTCGAAAGCTGGCGAAACTACAAAGGGGAAAACTGAGATAACTAAAGGGAAAAAGGAGTCTAAAGGCAGTGAAGCAAAAACTCACAAGCCGGCAGAAAAGTCGATTGATAAAGGTTTAGAGAAAACCATCGTAGAAAAATCAATCGAAGAGGAGCAAACCGAAAGAAAGGACCTAATAGAGAAATCTCAGCAAAATACGGTCTCAACTGAAGAGTCGAAAAATGAAGGGCATACAGAGAAGACGGAAGCTCCTTCTGTAAACCCTGTGAAAGAGAACGTTGAAAATGTTGCTGAAAAAACTGAAGAAGCTACAAAAACTGAGAGCACAACTGAGAAAAAGGAGCCAGAAAAACAAGAGGAAAAACCATTAGCAGATAACACGAAGGAAGAAAATGCAAAGGAAGAAATAATAAAACCTGAAACCAAAAATGAAGAGGAACCACAAAAGAAACCCGAAGAAGAGAAACAGGAACAAAATCCCTCAGAAAACACTAATACAGAAACCGCAACAAACGAAAAAACTGAGGAAATAAGCCAGCCTGAACAAAATAAAGAGGAAGAACTAACTAAAGTGATTGAAAAGTAAACATACTTTGGGTTCATTCGATCTAACTTAGCGCTTAGAAGTCCAACTCTGGAAAAGCTGAAACAAAAAATCGAATCAAAATCAAAAGACCTCGTGACATACATCAAGGAAAAGAGCACCCAGCTCGAGCAGAAGATCAGTAAAATAAACGAGGCGAACGAACTCTCAAAACAGGTGAAAATTTTAGTGATTTGAGTCAATATTGAACTGAAATTCAACAGGAAGGAGAAATCCAAGAGCTTGAAGACGCTCCGTTGAAATTCAGCAAAACCACCATGGAGATTATCGATATGGTGGAAGACGAATGGATAGACGAGCTCATTGAGAAGGAGGAAATCGATAAACGTGTTTATGTCGTACTCTACATGTACTTACTCATCATGGGGCAAGAATCAATCCCCGATATCAACAAAGAGCCAAAAGACTTCTGGAAACGAGCAGCAACCTATCTCAAATCCGAAAAAGACATCCGTAACATTTTGTCCTCTGGTCGTGTAATAATTTTGCGTGTAGGTGAAGAATTGAAAAAACTTCAAGAAATAGGCAACAAAATTTCGATAAAAGACCAAATCTTATTGGACAAACTCAACAAGAGTGGAGAAGCGATCCTTGAAGCTTCAACTTATGACGAAATCGACGCTTTTGTCGGTTGTTTGTCTTACCTCATGAAAGAAATCTGCGAATTCCACGGCATTCAAGGCTCCGAAAAAACCACTGCAATGAAACAAAAGAGTCGCGCTCGTTTGTTCAAATTCAATGAGAGAAAAGCCGCATACTACCAACAGAAGCTAGAGACATTAAAACAGCTAGCTAATACCTATGAAATCAAATTGAATTAATATCCTGCATTTTTTTTTTCTTAACAAAACTGAATAAATTTGAATGCCGATTCGATAAAAGCCATAGCTAAATTAATAATCATGTAGACTGATAGAATGCTGCTACGTCAATAAAAAATTTTAGGAGGCTGTGGGAGATATTAATTGTGAGTGGGTTAGTAGAGAGATGAAGTATTAATGAGATGTGATTTTAATTGTGTAGCGAGTTAAAGAGCCTATAAAAGATTTCGAGTCTTTAAATAAATTTTAGAGCAAAACTAACATAGAAGATGTCAACCCGTGTGACCTACAGAAGACAGGTCAGTTACAACACCACGAGAAACAAGATCAAGAAGGTCAGAACTCCTGGTACGACCAATCTGAGCCGAACTTGTTACTGAGCGATTGAATTATTTGCAAATCCATAGGTGGCAGAATCGTTGTTCAATACGTCAAGAAAAGAGGCACTGGTGTCATCTGCCCTGATACCAAAAAGCCACTTTCCGGTATTCCAAGACTAAGACCTCACAGATATAAACTCCTCAAGAAACGTGAAAGAAGAGTCTCAAGAGCCTATGGAGGAGTTCTCTCTCTTACCGCCGTTAAGGACAGGTACGTGCCAAATTTCCATTAGTTTTCGCAATCTCGAATTGAATTCTGCTGTTTTGTTGTCCAATTTCGCTTCATTACTACCCCGCATGGTTTTATGAATGCTAATCCTTATCATTTATCAAATAGAATCATCAGAGCTTTCTTGAGTGAAGAGGTCAAGATCGTTAAGAAAGTCATGTCCACCGCTGACAAGAAGTAAAAAAAGAAAGTCGCAGCCCCTGGAAAGAGAAGATACTACTAAGCTTGTTCTCGTCTTATTGGAGCGGATTAGTTTCATAAATTTGAAGTCAAAATTTCTACATTGGCATTGTTTTATCCTGTTCCAAGCTATTGCTGGATCAACTTGCTGCTCTAAACCTCAAACCGAAAAATATTCTCTTTTTTAAGGAAAAGATAAGGCATCATGCACATAGATACTGTTGTTAATATGAGAAAGAAGATATAATTTCTTTAGGAATGGTAAATAGAGTTCAATGAGCAACGCTACAAGGGAAATAACCTGAAATCATTAAACAATTTTCATTGACATTAAAGAACCTGTATTTATGGTATGCTGTGACTGAGAGACCTAATACACAGAGTTGATTTTCTAAAGCTACACCTCAAAGTCTAAGCAGTGGAACTAGAGTGATAATGTCATTTGTAGAGAGAGAGGAGAAAGAGATTGTGTCTTAGTGATTATGAGTTAGCAGTTTGCAAAGTTTGAAAATTTGATTATTTTTATTTGGTGGAAATGGTTACGAAAATTGGCAGTCTTGCTGACAAATCACTCACACCAATAGCCGTGCTCATCGAAGAGTTAAAGTCTGATGAAATCAAACGTAGAGTGAACTCCGTGAAAAATTTATCAACAATCGCTGTCGCTATGGGCTTGGATAAGACGAAATCTGAGTTGATTCCTTTCCTTTCAGGTAGTTAAGCTTGGAATCATCAGGGCTTATTAGAATTTCAGAGCTGCTTGACGATGAAGAGGAAGTTTTGTTGGCTCTAGCTGACTCTGTACCCACGTTAATCGATTTCGTTGGCGGTCCCGCTTCGTATTATGTTCTTCTTGAACCATTGGAGAAGCTTACTCAGGCCGAACAAGTTGCTATACGTGAAAAAGTGCATTTAATTTTCGCAAAAAGTATTGAGTGCAAATTTTACAGGCAATCCAAAGTCTTCGGCAGATGTTGGTCAACTTTGATTTCAAAAAAAACGAAGAGCAGCTTGTTGGTATGATTCGCCGTTATATCTCGACAAATTCGCAAATTGCCAAAACATGTCTTGCTAGTATCATTCCGACAGCATATCCCCGTAAAACGCTCTGAAATATTTGGGTTGTACTAAGGATTTACTAGATTGTTCAAGCATGAATCAAGGCGAATTAATAAAGTGATTCTTCACTGTAAAGCACTCCTATCAACTTGACTTTTATATAGAACCTTTGGTGAATTATGCACGGATGAGATCCCTTTTATACGAAAAACTGCCGCAATTGGCCTTAAGGTTGGAATAGTTATCCTTGGCTCACCTAAAATTAAGCCAGGACCTTGTGAGACTCCTGCCGAATATCAGCGAGGCCGATATTCAGAAGTTTTTTGAGACTCTTCTTAAAGACGATCAAGATTTCGTCAAAGTGCAACTGGTCGATTCGATCATTGCTTTCGAGATCGCCTATGCTAATAATACTCAAGTACCATTACAATTTCTGATCTTGCTTGACGACGAGTCATTAAGAAACTAAATGCGATTGTGGTTCCTTATATAAAGGCAATAGCCGAAGATACTGCCTGGAGAGTTCGATACACTATCTCGGATAAGATTGTTGAGGTATGGCAAGCTTTTGTGTGTTTCTTGACGAAAAAGTGATTATTTTGCAGCTTGGTCAGAATATTGGAAAGGAGCTCAATCAGAAAGTGCTGCTTCCTTTCTTTATTAGCCTGCTTTCTGATCCTGAGACAGAAATCAGAGTAAATGCAGCGAGTAAAGTGGCGGTCTACGCTGGAATCCTTGAATTAGAGGACATAATCGGAAAATTGATCCCAGCGGTGAAAACTGTGTCTACAGACGCTGAGCCAACAGTGAGAGGTAAAATATCCTGGTGAATAGATCGTTTATTCGTTGTTAAGCATCGCTGGCGAGTTGTTTGCTTCAATTATGCCCCATTATTGGTCATAAAAACACTTTGGAGCATATCCTTAGTATTTTCCTTGTGCTTCTCAAAGACGACTTTTCGGAGACAAGGACTGGGTTACTCAAGCATGTTGAAGAAATCGCAGCGGTATGTTTTGAGTGTAATAACATTTTTTTTTCTAAAAACACGTCTTTCAGGCAATTGATGAGAAAACGTTGGCAGATTCATTGATGCCAGCCTTGTACGATCTTGCATGCGATAAAAATTGGCGAACGCGTGTGTCGTGTATTGAGATTTTACCTTTCATTGCAAAGAAAATGGTATTATTTGAAACTGGATGAATGAAATCGTTACAATTGTCGCATTTCTTAGGGCAAAGCGTTCTTTAATGACAGTTTAGCCAAAATTTTCTTGGATTGGCTGACTGATAGAGTCTTTTCCGTCAGGTAAACTCGCGAAACTAGTTTAAAGTTGCCCATTTCCAAGGCAGAGAAGCAGCGGTAAACTGCGGGAGACAATTGACGGAAATACTCGGCAGCGCTTGGGCCGAGGGGGTTTTTATACCGAAAACAGCAGTGTTACAAACTAACCCGAACTATCTCTACCGACAGTCAATCCTCTTTATAATAATTGTAAGTTAATGTCAATGCGACTCAAGTTCAATGGTATTTTTTAATAGAAATTAGCGGACTTAGTCAGCCAAGAGGGACTTTCAAAATGCATTCTTCCGCTTCTAGCAACATTGCATAAAGATCCCATTGCTAATGTTAGAATGAACGCAGCGAAAGGACTGGGAGTTGTGCTTAATGCACTCAAAGATAAGTCAATTGAAGTAATATTGTCAAATATTACCCTGTGTTATAAGCGAATATTGCTAGAGAGAAATAGTGAAAAAAATGCTTTATTTTTTGGCTGAAGACGCTGATCCGGATGTCTCTAAGCAAGCGAAAAATTATCTTTAGAGTGTTTTTATTTTTTGACAAATGAGATCTCTAGTATATAGAAGGAATCCTCAGAACGCTCAGCAGAGCGAGTGATTTTCAATGGATTTGGTGTCTGAGATTTAAAATTTGCTGATATTTGTAGGAATATTTCTGGGTCTAAAATGTAATCATTTAGCACCTTTAAGAAATTATTTTTGTCCCCACAATACCTATCGACTTCCAAATTCTGTCGCCGCTTTCCCACGCTTAAGTGCTGTCACATCCTGGACAATTCGAAGGACAGCTAGATGTAAAATAATGTTAGTGTTTTCCGAAAAACCTTATGCGAATCCCGTTTAAATTTCAAAAAAAACTGATTATTATCGCTATCAATTTGCTTACGATTAAGTAGTTCGAATTTTTGAGAGCTATTACAACAAGAGCACAAAGCAATAAATTCCAATGTCTGTTCTCGACCCGAACAAAGCCTTGGTTTCAACCGAAAGAAAGGCTCTGATCCCGATGTCTCTGAGCCTAAACAACTCCATCGACGAAGCGCCAACCCAATCTTCTCGAGCAGAACCCATTTTAATTCAGATCAAGCGCAATGCAGGCTCAGAGATACAATCAATCGACATGAGGAAGTACCAGGAGCTCACCATCTACGCCTTCAAGCAGAAATATTTCCAGAAAGAGTTGCACGACAACATGGTCATTCGTATTATTTACGAGGGCAAGCAGCTCAAAGATGAGGACAAAATCTCAACCATCAAATTTAAAAACGAGACTTTTCTTCACGCTTTCATCAGCAAACCCATCGTTGAAGAGCAGAACATCACAGTTGTGAGTGCAGAGGCGTTCGATAATGATAAAAGAGGGTTTGATAAGCTCCGTGCGTATGAGATTATGGAAGAAGAGCTCATCCTTTTCCGTGGGAAATTCCATTCGAAGACTATCTTAGTGTTAAAAAACGAAATGATAACTGAGCAGGTGCTTTTTGAATACGAAGAGGAGTGGTGCAGAGAAAACATGTCGAAAATCACGAGTCCTGAGATCGCGCGTAAAGTAATAAAAGAGTATGATCCAGGTTTCCCTGAAGAAGAGGGGAAACCGTTGGATTCTCTCCTTGGGTGTTTGTTGGGGATTTTTCTTTTTTTTCTGGTTGTACTTGTGATTATATGGAGAAAAAACACTGTGAAGTTCCGAAGAGGCGCTTATGTTGGTATATTCGTTGATGTGTGCATAATTCTTGTAATTAGGTTTTTCTTATTGGAACACCTAGTGTAAAACAATGTACTCTTATTACTATAAAATGGGCTGCGACAGCAAAATGGTGGGTTTTTTTAAGCTTGAGATGAGCAGAAATACATGCATTAATTGAAGATGATAAGCAATCTAATGAGTTTTCAGAGCGATGGTATTGCTGAATTTGAAAAGAGATTGACAAAGCAAGGAGGGAGTATTTAAACTTTCTAACCGTTTCATTGAATATGAATAAAATTTGAAGCTCTCCATTCAAATAGTTCTGCTCGAATACAAATAGATTAGAAAGTTAAAAGCTAACCGATGAAGTGCAATAGCATTGTTTGTTCCTTGTCTGATGCTGAGAAGCATCATTGTGTGGTTAGAGTCTCCGCTAGAGAAAGTTACAATTACGAGAGCAAATCATAGGCTAATTCGACTGAGGCTGAACTATGGCTTATACTAGAGGAAAAGCGATGTTGCGCGACTGCTTTAGATTAAACGAAATATGAACTTCATCGATCCCTAGACAGTCTTACATAATAAAAAAAGTAAAAAAAGATGATGAACACAAAATTCGTGAAGCAACTCCGAATACGATGAAGCTACTTATATCAATGTAATTTCTATTCGATTGCCATAGAAACGAAGTATTTTCTGAAATGAAAAAGCTGTTAGACCAAAAAAGGAAAAGTGGTTTTTACATTTCTTTATCTTCTTCTGTTGAGTGGGATTCCAGCAGCATCAGTGTTGTTGCTTTTTGGAGTGCCGTTGGGCCAGTAGTATGAATGTGGGCATTGGGTAGTACCGGCTTGAATATCTCCTCCACTCTTCATATTCTGGCATCTTCTCTTGACTCGTACTGCGGAAGTAAGGGCGACGAAAAGAGCGAAAATAGCTAAAAGGAGGGCGAGAACTCTCATTGAAATGTGCTGGTAGTTTCGAATATTATTTCTTGAAATATTGGGATTATAAACAAAGCAAGCTGCGAGGGTTATATACGGCTATGTTATCAGCTACAACTGGAATCAGGATACCCGTTATTATTGACTGGCTAGTAACGATAAGCAAGCGCTTGTGTCGAAAGCTATAATTTTAAAGATAATTTCCAATTAGAAAGCTAAGATGATGCTTGTACTCATTGGAAGGCATGGATTTCCCTGTATTCTTTGAAATAAGAATATGCCTTGTAGTCTTTTCCAATAATTGTTTTGAATCAGATGTTCAAAATCATAATCGACAGTGGCTTAAATACACGCAAATTGTTCGTATCATCGGCCTAGAAAGCTAATTTGTTTGGATTATTTGAATTGCCGGATTTGGTTTTCTATGTTATGTCTTGTTGAGTTCATATAATCGAGCATTTGAGAAATGGAAAAACGTAAATGTAATCAGAGAGCAGTGTCGCTACCCAAGGTTCTTGGAAGATGTGATAGCTAGCACTAGGCGGAAAATCCAATAATAAAATTAGGTGAATGGAAGACATGTTCATTGATTTAATCTGCTTGCATAACAACTAAACCAAAGAAATGAGAATAATGATCCAGAGAGCAAGAGAAGAGAGTAGTTGCAATATGTTGGAAAGCTGACATGGAGAATCTGGTTTTTTCGAAGAAGTTGATGGTTTCTATTGGTGTTGGGTTTGTGGAAAACTAACGAGTAGCTTTTATTGCTTAATTGTTCCGTTTTATTAAAAACAGAAAACAAAATTATTACGGCTATGAAGAAACACTCAAATTCGACCTATGAGCTTGGGATAGTTTGAAAAATGATGGCCTAGTCTTGAAAAATTATGCGTTTTAATGCAATCTGTACTTCAGTCTGCTCGACGAGGTGATGTGAATGCTGAAAATTTAACCCTTCCTTGATAATTGAGTTGCATTGGATAAGAGAAAATGCTCGCAGTATAATTTTAAGCTTTGACAGCTTGGTGATTTTTAACAATGATAAATCGCGTAGCAAAGCAGAGGAGAGGAGTGCTAATACAGATCTTTAAGAAGCCTGAAAGTTCGTGCTTTTGGAAGATGATGATTTCTTGCTTCCTGCGGTATAACTTCATAGATAAATTCCTTTAACTGAGCGGATTCGTTAAAACGACAGCATCACTTACAAGAATAACTCAGAAGTTTGACGAGTCGTTTATATGTTTGAAACAATTCTTCCTCGATATTATTTTCAGTGATAGGAAATTAAGGCGATGTTTCGTTTCAATTGAAATTACTCTTAGATTTGTTTCTTTATCAACCTTTTTGAGTTTGAGGAGGATGCATCAATTCAGTCAGCAAAGCTCTTTGTGGTTTTTATTGTCTTTAGTTATTTTAACCAAGTCATCTACTCGTGTGCTGCAAAACATAATTAGATGAAGGCGCCTCTACAGCCCACAAGAGGTAGTACTTCTCGCTTCTCTCATCTATTAAATCCAAGAGAGATTACTCCACTCAAAACACGGTCATCAGCACGTAATAAATATACTATCTCAGTAAATCAAGATATTTGCTTGCATCTATTACATTATACTATAGTGAACTAAAAATCAAATGCCTATAAATTCATGGAAATGAATTGACTAACTGGTAGTATTTAGTTGCTCTTCATCAAATTCCAAACAAAACTAAATTCAAGTCAAATTTAAAAACCAAAGTTTCGAATTTTTTTAATTCACACTATAAAACTCTCAGAGATTTGATAACTCATCCACTGTGATTGAAGTTACAATGCAATTACAGATTTTTTCTTTTGAATCAATTTGCATCTATCATTCGTATAAAGTCAATATTCAACCATTTACCTTTTTTCCCAAATTTTACCTTATACTTTCTACAGACTTATAGGTTCGAAATATATCTGCGTTTAGAGAAGACAGAAAAAGTGATATGGCTCTTGCAGATGTATTAAATGTAAAGGTCTTATTTTAAAAGCTGATTGAAATTTGTTACCAATTTGAATTTATTTTTACAATTCGAAAATTAATTACAACTTTTCTCAATCTATAGCTCTAAATAAAAATATTGTAAAAATTTCTATTGTTACAGCCTTAAGAAATCGGAATTGAATATTGAAGAAATGCCTTCAACCAAGTGGTTCAGCTCTGCATTTAACATAGCATATTCTGTATTCCAACTTTTTCCTACTCAATGTTCGCGTGATTTGACTTTCGAATAAACACTATCGAAGCAGAGCCAATAGATTGAACTTAAAATCCTGTTGGCTAACTGCATTTCTGCAGTGTTATACAATAACAAAGCGCGATACTGAGAATGAGTAGTGAATAGATTTTCTCATGAAGAGAATTCTAAGGCTATGTACAACCTCTGCGCATTGGAATACTTCTTGTTTAATGGGACTGATCTTTCCATTTTCAAGAGGACGTGGCTCCTAGGCCTATATTTTGAGCATACGTTAGTTAGTTGGCTCTGATGGATCCTAGAAATCGGATGTACAGATTCAACTTCCTCTTTCTGACAAAAAATAAAATAATCGATTAATAAAGACAAAAATCTCATGACGGACACTAATCCTGACGTTGAAAAGAGAAGACAGTTTATCGTAAATCAACAAAAAAACCAAATCGAGTCTCTAAAAAAGGAGCGTGATGAGGCAACAGCTTCAAAAAAGGTGTTAGAGGATAAAATTGTAGAATTAGAAACCCAACTCAAAGAAAAAGACAACACTATTGCTGGAGTGCAAGCCGAGGTTGGGCAAGTCAGGTGAGCTATTACAAATTTCGATCACTAATCTTCTCTGAATATAGCTCTGAGAAGGAGACTCTAACGAAAGATCTTGAAAGCGTCACGGCATCACTTGCATCAACTAAGGAAGAGTTAAGAAAGGCAAAGGAAGAGATCCAGGCGCTGAATGGGCGACTCCAAGAAAGAGGAGGGGAAATCCAACAAGCTGTCAGCGACTTGACACAAAAAGTGGAAAAATTGGAGGAGGATAACAAAGCATTAGCAAATAAGTATGAAGATGAGAAGAAAAAGCATGAGGCTTTGAAAGGCGAGCATCAAGAACTCCTCGACGCCTACGAGAGTCTCAAAAATTCCAAAATCACCCTTCAACAGCAAACACAGAAAAGGATTGCTGAGCTTGAAGCGGAAAATAGAGACAAACTTCAAGTAGAGATTGAAAGACTGTCCGAAGGAAAAGCACAGATTGAAAGAGAGTTACATGAAAAAGAAAAACAGATGGAAGCAAATATTATTAATTTGGAAAGCAGGTTGCAAAATGCTTCAAAAGAAAAAGAAGATGCGACGAAGAGACTGGAAGTTGCGTTGAAAGGATGGGAGAAAGAAAAAGCAACAACTCAGAATCTATTCAAACTAGTACAAGAAAGGGATGCTATGAATAAACAGATGGATCGCACAATAACTTTAACTCTGGATGGCTGGGAAAAAGAACTCACCTCGTTCATTGGAAAGTTAGATTCAAACCAACTGCTACAAAGCAAACCTGCAAATTCATTGCCTTCTCGAGATAAGGATAAAATAGAAAAGAGCACTGCGGACTTGAAAAACTATCTCAATCAAGTAGTTTTAAAATCTCAAGACGCTTTAATGAATGAAATGATAATTCCATGCGTCGCTCAAATGCTCACAACATTGCAATGGGAACAGACTGCTAACAAATTGAATGCTAAGAATTGTCAGCAAGCTCTGAATGATATCCTCGCCTTTATCTCGCATTCTGTTGAGATTATCCCTGCGACAAAGAGCCCAACTGTTCAGGGAAGAATCCTCTTGGCGCAACTAAAAAACAACCCTTTCCTCTATACAGTTTGCTTCAACCATAAGGACGGCGAAAGTAACCCTCCGCTTTATATCTTCATTGGAGATAGCTCCCTCGTGGAAGGTCAATTTTTAACTGGAGTCGTTACCAAAGTTGTGGAGGACACGGGTGAAGTGAGAGGACATTTAGGGAAGCATGTCCCAACAGACAAAAAGATCTTCAGAGTTTTTCTGGGTCAAGTAGAACGTTTGAGCATCAACCTTTCGCTGAAAGCAGAGAGGAAAAATTTGCATGTAAAGGCGAATGATGGGTATCGAGGCACGATGAACCAGCCGGCGCTAAGAATTGAGCCTTCGAGACCGATGCCAGTCACTCAAGAGCAACCGTCTCAGCAACAAAATCAGCGACCTTCTAGAAAAGACAAAATCAAGTTTCTTAATATGTAGTACCTTTAACTTGATGCAAAAGGATTTTCATAGTCTGAATTTATTTTTATGGGTAAACTAAGCCTTCTTGTGTTACTGTTCTCAAATATGGCACTTAGTAGATGAATCATGCATGCTATGCGTAAAAAAAGAGATCTACTAGCAAATGAGGTTGTGAAATATACATCTCCTAAATCATAAACAAATTCCGTTTTCATTTAGTTGAGAGAAGTTAAGCCTAGTTAAAGTTGAAAATATCGAATGGAACAGCATAGAGTTAACTGGGTACATCCGAGTATCAAATGAGGAGATCTGTTAGCGATTTCTTTTTCTCTAGCTGGGATGGAGGACTTGGATCTTTTTCTGGTTCATCTGGCTTGTTTTCTGAATGTGAAGGTTGGGTGGTAGCGCTGACCTGGAGGCTTCTTGGGATTTCTAAGGTATTGGGCACTGTCTGCGACAAATTCCCAAAAGTGAGACTTGGGACTTCAACATCGGCCTGTTTTTGCTCTGGCACAGGTAATTCTTCTAATTATAAAAGCTGAGGCTGTGTCTCAATTATGGGTAAGATACTATTTTCGAGAACGCTCTCAGCGAGGTCTACCTCGATCTTCAATAGATTTCTTTGGATTTTGGTTTCTAGCTCTTTAATTTTCTTTTTTTTCTCATGGAAAATTAATGTGAACTATCTCATACAATGATAGATATTAAAGCTCTGGTTTGTGTACCTTATCAATGAGCTCGTCCTCGAGCGCTTGCTTTGATTCCGCTTCAGCTATCAGATTGCCTACCAGCATCTCTTTCTCCGTCTCCATGTTTTGGATCTTCCTTTCTTGCTCTTGAGTGTAAGTCTATTGTGATTAAGCGTTATGACTAAGGGCGTAATAAGTACGATTTTATCTTTGTTTATCCTTATGCATTCTTCAAGGAGACTCTCTATCACTCGAATCGTCGTCACTATAGTACACCTTACGTTCAGAAGAACAACTTCCGAGTTATGAGGCCCTCTAAAGGCGACTCTAAACTGGTTTGGCGTATTCAATGAAAAGGGGAAAAGAAGAGAAAGGAAAACGTATTTGTATTGGTTAGTTGCTTCAGGATCAGTGTTCGTGAAACTATAGAGCATATCTTTCGTTTGCTGAGTCAACGCACCTCTTAGTTTGCGAAAATAGGCATTATCCCAAACGATGTTTGTATTCAAGCAATCCAAGCTCACCACTTTAAATAGCTGAGTAATTGATTCGAAATTTCGCGATAGTTACTATCTCCAGCGTAATAGCTCATTTTTCGATTGGTTTCATAAATTGCAAGCGCTCCTGTTCATTCATAATGAGAGATATAATCTCTAAAGGGCGCACCTACCCATCACAAATAAGGTTTTGACATTTGTTTGGTGCGACTTGAATCTGGTAATGATGAAAAGATTATTCCCTCGAATGGGTTTATATAATTACTAAAGTGGAAGATTCATTGTATTTTACCCTCAACAGTATCGATTTTTGTAATAAAATCTTCATCAAGTAAAGATGTCTGCTTCATTTCTTGAATGCACAAGAATAACCAAATATTTTGAATGATAGTTAAATGGAGCAATTTTCTTTTGAATCTTTAGAAAACTACCATTCATTCATTAGTTTAGGCTCGAAAATTTAGTTCAAAGAAAGTTTTCTATGGCAAAATAAGAGAAGATAACGAAATTATTCAGTTGTTCAGATGTAAATAAATAAAGAAATAACATTGCCTTCTGTGTGCAACTATCGACCATATCACGGGAACATGCCTCAAAATGCTCGATTTGCTCTTACTATCGATAGGCTGCCTGGTATCGTTTGTAAATTTTCTCGTTTTCTTTCCTAGCCTTATGCTTTTGAGAAAGAACACCATTCATGGAATCGCATTATTAGCGATCATTCCATTTTTTGAATGTCCTTTGTCACTTTTTTGATTGAATCATCATGATCAAGTCATTCTCACAAGAAATGCAATAACTCCTAATGCAATAAATAATTCAAAAAATTTAGAGCATAAATTAGCGGATAATTTCGCGCAGGATTAATGAGACTGCTTACTAACACAAATATCATGGTGGATGACTTTGACTACTGCAAAGGCTATCCAAAGGGAACATTCATTCACTTCCTCACACACTTCCACCAAGACCATTGGGAAGGTATGACTCCTTTATGGGAATACGGCCCTATCTATTGCTCTGAAATCACAAAGAAGCTCATTCTCAACAAATTTCCCAAAATCCAGAACATCACCGCCTTGGAAATGAACACAAAGCACACAATCGTCATCAATCAAGAATCCGGCCTCAGCGTTGACGTTTATCTCTTCGACGCGTACCATATTCCTGGATCTGTGATGTATCTCTTTAAAGGCTTTATGGGAGCAATCCTCCACACTGGAGATTTCAGGTTCCATCCGGACATGATCGCTTTGAACCCGATTCTTTTTCCTCCAGAGCTTCGAGTCGTTGAGGGAAAACCTGATAAAACAGAGGGGATAGCCATTCACGTCGACGAAATGATATTCGATAACACATACTGCGATCCAATGCATGATTTCCCGCGAGAAGACGTTGCTCTCAAGATGATGATTGATATCATCGAGAAAAACCGAGGAAAACACGTTATCATTGCGATGGGAGCAACCGGAAAGGAAAGGATAATGGTGAATCTAGCACAGCATTTCCAAACACTGATCATACTCGAAGAAGAGAAACTCTTGAGACTAAAAGCGATGGAATTTCGTGACGACCTCTTTACGGCGGACAAGACCCAGGGGTGGATCGAGGTGATCCGAAAGCGTGACAGGACGGTACGTCTAGAGGAAGAAAAAGCGAAAGGAAACAAAAATTTCATATTGATTTCAATCGATTTTTTGATGTTTAAGAAAGGCTATCGAGACCCCGACGGCATTAATTACATGGTTCCTTACAGTCTTCACAGCAATTACTTAGAAATGGTCACTTTTATCAAAGCTGTGAAGCCTGGAATCCTAAAAGCCCTTGTGCAGCCCTGGATGAAGCTGCCTGAGTACCGGAAGAAATTCAGAGACATGAAAATCGATCACATTCGAGACTATCTCGGGTACCTCAAGACTCTGAAGGGTGGGCGAAGAACGAACGTAAATGAACTTAGGAAGAGGTACACTAATGTCTTGGGGCTGTCAGAGGAGTATAAACAATGGATGACACTTGAAAAACAGATAGAATTGATGAAAATGCTGGGAATAAAAACCGTAGTAGACCCTAAGCTAAGAAGGACGCGTAAGACGCTGCCGACGTTGAGAGAGCTGGAACTCGAGCTGTATGGCAAGGTTATTACGAATAAGAAACAAAATTTGCAGGATATTGCTGGGGAGCTTCACGCGAAAAATAATAACGCTACGGTTGATGGGTTCATACAGGTGAAAAAGGAAAGTGGTAGTAAGGTATCGAGTCAAGAGAATATGTTTATCGAGAAAAACTCGAAAATGGAGGAGATAAAGCTCGTTGTGAAAAAGCCAAAGAGAGCGAAGAGTAATTCGAAATTGATCACGCGACTGAACGATGAGATGAAAGCGGCATTGGATAAAGAAGGGCTGGAGGAAGAGGTTGTTGAGCCTGAAGAGTTTAAAGAATATGAAATTTCTGAAACAGGAGCTAAAGTTCCGAAGAGGGATTTTGGCAAAGCCCATACGATAGGATATGAAAATGAATTTTCTGCTGGTAAATCGGATCGTAAAACTCTCCAGAGAGAGACTTCATTGAAGCCTGTGTGGGAGGATGATGAAATGCTTGAGTTAATGGGGAAATTCATTTCAGGAGTCTAATCTGTTAGTTTATTATTTGAATCAGTGTGGTCTCAAGTTTTATTAATTGGCATTGTTAGATTATACTTAAAAGGTGTGTAATTATTATTAACTGGTAGTCAAATTGAATTAACTCAAAAGCCCGAATTCCTAACAGCTAAGGCGTCGAGACTTGCCTATGAACTTCTCATCACAAAGCGGCTTATTTTCTAAAAATGCCTTTGAGCAATGGTGTTAAAATTCAAAGAATTATCCTGCAAACCTCATCCATTAAGGACGCAAAAACACAAAAAAGAAGCTCTTGGATACAAGTCACATATAGCTAACTGAAGGGAATTTTATATAACATCTCGCACTTAAACAAATAGTTCACAGAGAAAAGCACAATTGAAACCAGCAAAAACAGATTTAAAGCATCCAGTCACTCTCGCTGGTCCTGTAGCTTTTCCCTTTCTTCTGCTCAGCTTTGAATTCCTTAACAATCTTCTCAAGGTTCTCTTCTGAGGCAGCTTCCGTCGAATTCTGATCCTCTTCTCCCCCATGCGCTCTTTGACCATTTCTCGCCCTCGCTTCCTCTTTAGCTTTCTTCTTAGCCTCTAACTTCTTCAAATGCTCTGTTAACTCACGCGCGTAATTGAAATTTCCATCGAGCTTCTTATTGCACACAGGACACATTTTTTTCGTTTTGTAGTAATTCGAAATGCATTTCTCACAGAAATAATCCTTGCAGTTCGTTCGCACAGGCTCAACGAACTTCTCCTCGCAAAGTCCGCAGACTTGAGGGAATTTTCTCTCATCCTCATCTTCACTTTCCTGTTCATCACCATCAAGGTCGAGGTTCTTCGTTGACACTTGGAATCGCTTCGCGCGCTCCTTTTGCTCTGCTTCCCATTCCTGCTCGAGTTCCCATCCAGATTTATAATCTCCTCTGTCATGGATGTAGATACAACTGTCACCAAAGGAACAATAGCCGGTGTCATGGTAATCCTTACAAAGCGATGGATTGTAGTCGATTCTGCAAGTAACACGGATATTTGTTGGGGCGCGGATGGGACCGATTGACCCAGTGTACTTTGAGTTTGAAATATCAGACTCGCTTTTCTCGATGTACTGTTGATATCCTGCCTGGCCTCTGTATACACCCTTTTCAAGTTTTCCTTCTCGCAGTTCTTGAGTGAGTTGTCTATTACGTAGATATCTGGCTTTAGCATCATTGCTGGTGTCTGCGTCGACTAAATTCTCTGCAGTGGCGTTGCCATGAACGTTTCCTAGCAATTCTGGTCTGCTTTTGAATCGCAAGTCCTCTGTGATTTCATTTGCTGCGCGGTTGTAGTCTTCTTTGATGGTAGAAGAGCTGAAAACTTGAAGATGCTCTTTTTTGACAGCTTTTCTGAGGCGTGGCTCAAGAGCCTCCTTGTCTATGCTTTCCTCTGGTTCGTTTTGAGGCTCTTCGTTCTGTGCGCCTTGATTTGCGTCCTCAAGGACGTTGGTTCTTTTGACAATTTTCTTTTTGAACATAATCCTATTATCAATTTGAATAATACTTTTTATCTTTGAAAACTTCTATTTATAAGGGAATAATGTCAATTGGGTCGCTCAACTAAAACGCAAAACATCAACAATTTGACAAGAAAAGAGCAGAACTAAATAAGCTGTCAACAAACTCTAGCTTCCAAAGTAATAGAAGCTATAAGACCTTTGATTGTAATGCTTAGCTTTTTCAGTCTGGGAATTTATTATGATCTCACGACCAATTGACTGTGATAATAAATCTTCAAATGATCAAACATGTCAAGTTCCAGCCAGAAGGAGATAGTTTAAGCAGCTTTATGATGCTCTGAGATAGATATAGCATTAATGATTGATTGTCCAAGTCCACTCAGTTCTGCTGTTTGAAAAAGATAATTCATAACGCAGCTGTTTTAGTATATTTAGCTCTCAAACATTTATCATTATGCTTTCTTCCTTTCAATTATGATGCTTCGAACACAGATCTCAGCTTCCCTCGTCCAAATCACAACTTCTATTCAGCATTTACTGCCAAAACAATAACAATGAAATTCTTTGCTCTTCTATTCCAGTGTTGTAACCCCATTCGTGATGAATTCTGATTCAGTAACTATTCTGAATTCACTTTTTCTCAGAATTCGTCACCACAACTCTCGAATTTCCAAGATTAAATTTCTCAATCAATATTACGCTATTATTTTTGAGTAGCGCAGCTTCTCAGTGAAAAAAAATTTTGCTCTCATCTGAACTTGCCGAGTTTCGTTAATCTAGAAAGTTCACCCTCAGAAATTTCATAACGAGGTTGCCTTCCAAAATTCTGCTCCATATATATATGTAAATAGCTCTTCTACTCTAGAAATTACTGTAGATCATCCTCTGTCTGACCTCTGCCCGAATTTACTCACAGACCAGACCATCGCTAAACTCAGCCTAGCCCTCAAACTTGTACTTTCCCGTTGCAAATTGAAGCCAAATGACTGGAGTAACAGTTTTGGAATTTCTACAGCCTGCGCTATTAATTCTTAAGCTTTTAAGTTACAACCAATTCATAGCGTTTATTCCCATCAAAAAAGTTTATTTGCAACTCCAACAAATCAACTCGCTGCCATTGGCAACAGGTTAAGTATCCTTCGAAACCAATAAATAGAGCCTTGATGTTTATTTTTCCAGACAAGCCTCTTCCGATCATGAAAGTTCTTGACTCCTCTTTCGATCCGCACTGAAAACATTTTCATTTTTAGCGCTAATCTCAACAGGACTCTCAGCGCCTCATATTATATTTGAATCAGTATTTTTATTAGATTTAAATACAACTATTTACTACGGCTGCATAAATCAGCACTCATCTTTTCTTTTGTGAAAGCATCACCGTTCTCCTCATCAAACGCCATATTACCTCTCAAACTACAATGGAAGCCGTTCCACCTCTCAAGAGGGGCCTTCTTTCTACAGAAAGACCTCTCTCTAAGAAATTCGATATCCCTGAAGTGAGTAATAAGCACACTACTTTCATCTCAGCCGCTTGTGCAGCGGGCTGCTGGGTCGTCGAAACCCTTTGCTACCCTTTCACCACGGTTAAGGTGCGACTTCAAACCAACAAGGAACAATTTATTCCATTTTTCCAAGCGGTTAAAACATACTACAAACAAGAAGGCGCTCGCACCTTTTACAAGGGCTACTCTGGAACACTACCTTGCTGCTTCATTTACAACTTCATTTATTTCTTTTTATACGAAAAATGCAATCTATGGCAGCTCCAAGCACTTAGTAAATTCGACCTCGACGAAAATCAGATCGACACGGCTAAGCGACTGCTTCCTTTCATTTCGGGGGGCGTAGGAGAAGGGCTCGCCATGTTTATCTACGTTCCTTTCAATATTCCGAAACTCAGAATGCAAATCGATAACCCGAAATATCATTACAAAGGCCTTTGCGATGGGATTGCTAAGGTGTATAAGTCGGAAGGCCTTTCAAAGTTTTTCAGGACATCGCAAGTGCAAATGACTGCGAATGTTATCTATTGCGGGTTCCTCATGTCGATTTATGAGAATCTCCGAAAGAACGTGCTTGATAAGAAAGAGGATAAGAGAATGACGTTGAGCGAGACGTTGTCTTGTACGATTTTGACGAGTCTGGCCTGTAGCTTGACGATGAGCCCATTTGAGGTCATTATTGCGCGGTTTGTTAACCATTCGAGCGTTAAGGGTCATGCAACCATTAGAGGATTAATCAAGGAGCTTTTAAAGCATGAAGGTGTCCGTGGATTTTACAAAGGACTGCCTGGGAAAGTTATCTACAGTCTGACACATGCGTGTGTGTATATGCCGACATTCGAGTTCCTCAGGACGAATTACGGTGTAAAATTATTTTAGAGATTTCTTCTTTATTCGCGTATCATATTGCATACATTTGAATGAGATGTGTTTATGTTGATAACAAAACAGTCATTCGTTACTGCAGGTTAGGGCATATCGATTTTCGTACACATTTCGATTTCTATTGAGAAAGTTGCTAGCAAACTTCCCAATACTAATTATTGTGTTTTAGTTAATCGCTAGCGAATGGCTTTGTTAACTTTCTGATAGGAAGAATAATTAAACTTAACTTTAATGTCCATGTGGGCCTGCTATCAGATACCCAACTAATATCACAGAATAATTGGTGTGATATCGATAAAGGATGAATTGAATAAGTACACGAGGTTGCTGTTATGTAGGAAGTGAGATCGCTTTTATTGTGAGCTATTCATGATATGCAACTGGGGCTTATATATGTATATGAATTATATTGAGTAATTGCTTTAATCTTATCATCATCAACAGCATCACTTTTCCTCAGGTAAGTAACTGACAATGGAGCAATATGACACTGAGGATCCTGAGGGAGATTTGACGTTCTCAGATTGAGCGTATTGCACTTGTGAAGTGGTTATTTTGCTCTTTAACTTGCTGTTCGCGATAGTCTAAAAAGAAAATAAATGCCCTTTTAATGCATTGAAGCCTTGGAATTAGATTACATTTAAGAGAACTCCAATTGGATGTCTTCCGCAGATAGTGTTTGACGTCTCCTTGAGGTAATCAGCAAATTCGCTTAAAAAACACAGAGGAAATCAACGCTGAGAGTTTTTTCTCAAAAAACTTACGTAGTTGCATGTTTCTCAATGCAGCTCACGCCTCTTTGGTCGAGTTTCTCAATGCTTTGATAAATATCTCCATCATCTTTTTTGTAGTACGTATACTGGAACCTATACCACCACAAAGACATTATATCGACCAATTTGATAATGTATTAATATTAACCTCTTGCCCCAATGGCAAAAGTCGCTTGAGATAATGAACACCGTGTTTTCATCATCGAAGTATTTAGCAAGTAGCTTTCCATAATACGCTTCCTTCTCGGTACTTATCGAACCCACCATAATTGGCACCAGTTTAATCGCTCTCCTATATCAAGATTAGCCCAGTCATCAATACTTATTTCTCACCCTTCAAATATTTTCGCAATGTACGGAAGGTGCATTTCCAGCGAATGCTCATCTTCTTCATCCTCTTTTTCCATAGTTTTGAATCGACCCTCTTTCGCTAATTCCGCAAGAGCTACAATTCAAAATTTTACGATATTCATGCCCTTCCTCACAATAGCACGTAATTACTCTCCGTATCAACAGTGATATCCCCAAGCGGCGTCGCGAATTTCGTACAAGAGCTCAATCCGCATGAGTCAATGTAAACATGATGGCAAGGGCCTAGCAAGAACACTCTGAGCGGCGTACCGTTGCTAGCGTCACAATCTTAGAACCTTCATCTCCAATAAATAATAAAATTACTCCTTTGGTGCATATTCCTTCAGATATTTGTATGCCCAAGCGGCCGTCGGTCCACTGTAAGAGTACCCTGCATGACTAATCATATAAATCCCCATAAAAACAAGCTTTTCTGACAAAATTACGGCCCAATGATCGCTTTAATAATGCTAATTCCTGATAGCTTCAGCTTCGCACTCTCCAACCATCCTGTGAGCTGCGTATCGAGCTCCTTCTCTAAAATTTACCTCATGATATCTATTCTTCCACACTCAAAATGCTTACTTTTATTAGAATACCATGACCCAGCATGACTAGCTGCTCTAACGTTTGTGCTTTCCATATCCGAAATATCGAACCAAATAAATCAATTAAAAATTCTATTCTACTTTCCTTTCGAACCTACAACGATATTTATTTTAATTGCTTTGAAATATATTCATGTTGTTCTGGGACTTCGCACCAGAGATTAGCTTTTCAAATGGAACATAAAAGCAAGAATTGGATTTTGATTCCATGGATTAGAGAAGACGAAAAATCTCATGAAAATATCAATCAACTACCATTAACTACTATAACGAGCTAATAGAAAATTTTCAGAGCGTCTTGAGAAGGATTAAAAAAAAAGCAATTGGCAAATAGCTTTTTCTACCGCCTTATTGCTGTTGGCATTGAACTCTTTGTCCTCCCCGAGGCATATCGTCATCATCGTCGTCATCATGTCTGCTCTTGCCTCGTCCTCCTTCAGCGCTGGCATTCTTGCTGTTTTCATCGTAGTCTTGCATAACAATGCAATTCTTCTTGTCGACATTCAAGGGGTTCTTAGGAACTGGAAGAATCTATTAGAAAATTATCAGAAAAAAGCCCATGACTAATAATTCTTACGTTTTTCAATTGGTCCAAGTTCTTAAGCTCGTTCTTCTTTGGGAATTCAACGTCGAATTCGATGTACAAGTTTCCTGCACCCATAGCGTCCTTGTAGAAAGGCATACCCTTTCTTGACAATTGCTTGATGGTGTTGTGAGCGATGACTTCTCCAGGAGCTGAGGTAATGTTGAGCTTGGTGCCGTCGAGATGTTCGACTTGGAATGTGGTGCCGGTCAAAGCCTCGTAGAGAGTGATTTTCTTCTTGTAGTAGAGATCAGCACCCTTTCTTTCGAAATACTTGTGTGGCTCAATGATAACCTTGATGTACAAGTCTCCGGCCATTGCTCCTGGGACTTCGTCTCCGTCTCCATGGAATTGGATCATATGTTCGTTTGGAATACCTGGCTCGATCGCAACTTCTAAGGTTTTGGATTCTTGAAGCACGCATTTTCCTGAGCAAACCTTGCATTTGTCTTCCTTAGCGTAGGTGGTTCCTTCTCCGTTACAATCTGGGCAAGGAGCTCTTGAAGATGAAAGGAATCCAGGACCAAGTTGGACGATTTTTTCGATCACACCGTGTCCTTTGCACTTGGTACACTTCTTGGCGTTTTTACCGCCTTTTCCACTGCATTCTTCGCAAACCTTTTGCTTTTTGTGTGGGATCTTCAGCAATTTTCCTGAGAACACGTCTTCGAGTTTCACTTTAATTTCCTTAACGACAGGCTTGACCTTTCTCTGTTGCTTTTGGCCTGGACCGCCTCTTCGTCCTCCGAATAATCCACCGAGAAGATCGGCGAATGGGTCCATTCCACCACCACCGTTGGTCAATCCATCGAGTCCGTACTTGTCATAGATCTCTCTCTTCTCAGGGTTGCTTAAGACCTCATAGGCAGCTTGAATTTCTTTGAACTACCAAATTTAACATCTCAGCAAATTGGTAATTAGAGCTTAATTTTTACCTTTTCTGGGTCACCTCCCTTGTCAGGATGATGCTCCTTGGCAAGCTTGAAGTATGTCTTTTTGATCTCGCTTGCAGAAGCTTCTTTTGAAACACCAAGAACTTCGTAAAGTTTCTTGTTATCGATATCGGCATTAGAATTGGAACTGTCATCATCATCTGGGCCTAGTTGTTGGAAAATTAGTTTCGTTTATCAAGCTGCAAGCTACCTCCGAAGCCACCGAATCCACCAAAACCTGGGAATCCTCCTGAGAACATATTCGAATAAGTGTTTAGTTAATAAAGTAAGTCGAGCCGAAAATTTAATTTTTTTCAAAAAATAGCTAATTTATACTACTAAAATCACTGGGAAAGTTCTGGAAACCTTTTCTGATGTTACTTAGTCGATCAGATGAAGCGTTTAATTTAAATTCGAGCGTGGCACTGCTCTCTATTACAAAATTGACAAAATTAGACTTGAGTGTTGCCTGGCTTTGGCTCGCACAGTTTGAAGTGGAAGAAAATGCTCTGAATGCTTAGTATTTCTTTTGGAGGCCGATTGGAAAGGGGAAACTTATCAGAATTCTAGCCAATGAAGAGAATTAAAAATCAGTCATTGGTGAGTACGATTTTCTGACGTTACAACCAAAGATTGTTGAGTTACTGCAAGTGCTGAAAAAAACGCAATAAGGAAGTGGTTTTCTAATTTCGATTGAGATGAAGGAGGGATGAAAGGGACGCGAAAACAGTGGATAGGAAAGGTTTAATTTTTTCAGAGAATGGCTGACGTCGATTTCGAAAAAATTGGTTATTTCTCTCTTACCATTGAAGAATTGGCAAATAATGGATTCCAGCGTTATCTAAGAGAGCAATGAAAATAATAAAGTATGAATGGAGGAGTTCTAGCAGATTAAGTTGGTTGGAAATAGAAATGAAATGTAATTGAATATAGATGATGTGAAGAAACTGCAAATTTAATGAATTAATTCATTAATATGCCTGGCTTCCATTTAAGTCAGGCTCGCTGAAGAAAAAGAGAACATTGTTCCGCCCAAGCATTCTGGCGAATGCTTCTCAGAAAAAAATGGGAATGCAATAAAGGCAATAAAAATAAGCACCGTTGCAAAAGAATTTTTTTATCAGGTCTTTTGATTCAATATACAATTATAGTATACCTCTATCATCAACTTCGCGAGCAAACGATCCTTCTGCTCTAGAGTCATCTAGTTGCTATCATTCGTAAGGTTGGAAACTGTATTTTCATCAATTGGAAATCTTCAAAGATATTGCTTTGATACAGGACAGTTTATCTCTATTGTTCAAATACTTGCGGTTGGTATCAAAATTTCTCAAACATTCGGCAAATTTTATATTAACTCTTAATAGTTCTATTCAGTCATCATTCATTCAGTCCGATTTTTATTATAATAGTAGCCTTGATGATCAAAGGCTGGTGGTTTAGCGACGACTCAGCAATAAACTTAACAATTTATACTTCCTCGGTTAAAAAAAGCCCCTCTATCTCAAGAAAGTCTATACAGTAGTATACACCTATTAAATTGTTTGATATTCCTATCAAATTAATTTATGACCTGACAAAACCACGAAGTACAGATTGACAATTTATTTTAACTCCTGTGGGATTTGAGCTAAGTCTTCCAAACTGAAATTTGAGCCAGAAAAGATGAACCAGGAATTAAATTCAGTGAGTGCAGATTTCGTTAGCATGGACTATGCTAATAGACAGATGGCAAACGCGAGAAGCGTCCCAATTGGAAGAGATCTCCCTCAAAATATGACACAAGCGCTTGATAGCAACTCCGATTCTAGCGGCGGCTCAGGTGAATATGACGACGAGGGTGCTGTTGAAGGAGATTCTTATTCTGATGAAGCAGAACCGAGTCCCGAGTGCTATCAAGACACTTATTTCAATTGCACTAAACGTTTAATAATAAACTGCTTAATCGGTCTGGTGTACAGCTCTTTCAAGTTTGGAATTCTGAGGAACGATAGCTAAACTATTACCCATGTGTTTGCTGTATTATTACTTTTTCCTACCGCTAATCGTCCCAATTCGCTGTATTATACGATACTTATAGGATACCAATTGACGAGTAGAATGCATTTCAAATTATATGTAATGTGATATGAGTGCATTGAGCAGTAAATTCATCGTTTTTATGTATTTTAAGCCAAAATCAGCAAATAGCTCAATTTTTTTGGAGTTATCAGTAATGATTCTGTGCCTTTTAAGTTTGAGCCGACGGATTAGGGATGAGCTTATGGCAGTAGGCCTACTTTATTGAGTTATGGATGGATCTTCGGTTCACGTTGGGTTTAGGCCCAAAAAGCGGCGTTGAGTGAAAGAAGAACACTCGAGTTCGCTCAGTTTATTTTAAAAAAAAAATATTTTGTATTACTTATTAATCTGTATTGTAAAATTACAGTTTCTGCCCTGAATTCTTTGAATTTAGCGAAGCCTGCATTTTTCAAGACACTCTTAGGGTTATTTGCATACATTTCAAGGGTATAATAGCTATCATGGGTAACAAAAGTTGTTGCAGTTCTTCTGTGCTTGAAGAAAAGGATGAGTTTACAATCTACGCAAGATCTAAAAATATGACCAGACAACAGCTGGACCGTACAGCTTCAAAAATACAGTCGGTTTACAAAGGATCTGTTCAGAGAAAGAAATTTTCCAAAATTCTCGAAAACCACCCACATAATCCATCTCCTAAAGTAGCAGTTCTATTTGAAGAGGTGCCCGAAAGCCGCCTCAGCGTCAACGTTAAAAATGTACTCAACAAACTCTCGCCCTTTCCACTGGATCGGAAAATCGACACAAAAGACGGCGAACAGCTGCCTCCTTATCAGTTAATTCAAGAAAAAGAACCATCGTATGGATGTATCTACCACGGATTCTGGAAACGAGGCAAGCGCAATGGGCCTGGCAAGATGTACTATACGGACGGTTCATTTTTTGAAGGAATGTGGGTGAACGATAAGATTAAGGGTCGCGGTCGCCGAATTACTAAAGAAGGCAATGTTTACGAAGGAAACCACGTCAACGATAAGAAAGGAAACGGTCTAATTATTTATTATGCCGGAGGGCAGTACGAAGGAGACTGGGTCGAAGAGAAAAGACACGGAAAAGGCAAAATGATTTACGTTGATGATAGTTCCTATGAGGGTGACTGGAATAACGATAAGAAGCATGGAAAGGGCAAAATGAGAACAAAAGAAGGCGATGAGTACCTAGGAGACTGGGTAAACGATATTAAACAAGGCAAGGGTGTTTGGAAGTCTTCCAACGGAGAGAGCTACGAAGGTGACTGGTCGCAGGATAAAAGGAATGGCAAAGGAAAGTATATTTATGCGGATGGTAGTACGTATGAGGGAACGTTCAACAATGATAATAAGGAAGGAAAAGGTACTTTTACCTACGCGGATAAATCAAAATACATCGGCGAGTTCCTGGACGATACGCGACACGGTTCAGGAAGGGAAGAGTGGCCAGACGGTAGCTATTTCATTGGAAGTTACATGAGAGGAGTCAAAAAGGGCAGAGGAACGTTTGTTTGGGTCAATGGCGCAAAATACGAAGGAGAATTCTCGAATAATGAGATTCATGGTACCGGAGAGCATTCTTGGCCTAATGGGAAGAATTATAAAGGTACGTGGAGAAATAATATGATGCATGGGCATGGAGTGTTGGATTTCGGTGACGGGAGAATATACGAGGGTGATTTTGTCGACGACAAGTTCCATGGATATGGTGTCCTGAAGACGCCTGATGGCAAAGAGTACAAAGGAAACTGGGAGAAAGGAAAACAGCATGGCAAAGGAATTCTGATCTCAAAGGATGGCAGAGAGAAGAAAGGCGAGTGGAGACAGGGCAAGAGAATCAGATGGGTTGAGTAGCATGAGAATCGGAAGGGTAGACATCATATCAAAACGTTTATATACAATTCTTGAAAAGTTTGTGTTCTCATTTAGTCTATAATAATACTAAACGATGGCTGCAAGGGAGCCCGTTCCCTGCTTGATTGATTATTAGTTCAGTTCTATTTTTTAATGCGTCAATTATGCCCGCTAATGATTTTTATAGAGCAAAGTCATATTCTTCGCCATCTGGAACAAACAAACGAGCTCAATAGATTTATGAAGGTGATAATTTCTTTGGTGTATTGTATATTGTTTCTCTTGAAGTAATGCACAGGAGAATAACAAACAGAACCGCTTGTGTCTCATAGCTTTAAGCAATTTCCCACTTTTGCGGATTCATTTTGAAGATTTCGGTAATGATGATAGTGGCTGAGCAGCTGGCAAAAAAGCGGTTAATTATAAGGCATCTCTTTTCGAATTGAAGACGAATTTAAGCAAATGAGCTACTATGTACTCCGCTCAGCGTGAGGAAAAAATTGTATGGTATTTGGTAAAGTGACTGAAAAAAAATGCTAGGAAGAATTGTCGATTTCACATGTACTTTGCGTTTGTAATATAAGAGCTTGATAGAAAGATTACTAATCAAAGAATATTGCTAGCATTACAAATCACTGTTATCTTTCAACTGCTCTTCACGCTATCGTACCGTATTCGACCAAACCAAATGTATTTGAAGAAGTTGATGCTGATATCATGGCAAAACATATGAAGAAATATACTGGTTGCATAGGTATAATCGTTCTCAGAGCAATAGTTAATGAATTCCAAGAGTTGGACTGAGAGCGTTTCGAAGAAATGACTTCATTAAATAGCTACTTTTCGGATTTTAAGGAAGTATTTGAGCATCCAAAATATCTCTTATGCAAGGAAAAAATTATTAAGGAAAAACTTTTTATAATGATTCACAATCGGAGAGTACCAATCTAATTATGTGGACCGTCGAATGTTGATAGGAAAAAACAAAAGAGTTGCCTTTCGAAAAGAGACTGTCATTTTGGAGATCGATGGCAAGTAGTGGAGAAAGCACTATGCTCAAGTTGAAAAGCTTCTCCGGGTTCGAATATGTTCCAATCACAATTTCTTCTTCTCATAAATCTCAAGGTCCTTGTGGTGTGAGCTCTTGCCTATTCCTTTGTTACTGAAGACTAACCGTTCAGGATCTAAAACCATAAAAAAATTCAAAGAAATAGCCTTTGCTCAGAATTAGGAGGTATGCCTAAATTTTGCAAGCAACAAAGAAAGGATAAGATTGCCTTTTTGAATTCAGGATTGTAATGTACTTCGATTCAAATTTTATGACGAAGTTGTTGTACACTTTTGAGCCCTAAATTTTTTCCTCTCTATTTATGTATACTCATTAGCTCCTAAAATCAAATCGACTATTATGTTGTAAAATTCATGAATGTGCTTTCCACTAGAATCTTTTCTACTCGAATAATGCCAATCTCTAACAGCTGGGCTTTCTATTTATATTGAGTTCCTATAAATTCCATAGAAGCGTCTCTGAATAGATTTAATAGATAGATATTTGTGCATTTACTTTTCTAATATCGAGTTTAAAGCTGTGAGAAATTCGAAACAGAAAATAATTTGTTAAACAGACATAATCATAATTGAAGCTTGAGGCCATCTGTTTCTCAAGGCGGTATCTCCCTCGTCTTTAATTGAGGTTTTTATTAGAAAAAGAGTAGCCAGGTTCGTCCAGATAGTGTTTTTGCTGAGGGCAACTGCTCCCTCGTCACCAATATTGTTGAACGATAAATTGAGAGTTTTCAGGTTCGTCCAGGTGGTGTTCTTGCTGAGTGCAATCGCTCCCTGGTCACTGATCGTGCTTCGTAATAAATTGAGAGCAGTAAGTTTCGTCCAAAGGGTACTTTTGCTGATTGCGCTGATTCCCTCGTCACCGATCTCGGTCTCTGATAATTCAAGATTGGTCAGATTCGTCCAGGCGCCGTTCTTGCTGAGTGCAATCGCTCCCTCAGCACCGATCTTGTTATATGATAAGATGAGAGCGGAAAGGTTTATCCAAGTGGTATTCTTGCTGATTACCACTGCTGCCTCGTTACCGATATCGTTCTTGGATAAATTGAGAGTGGCAAGGTTTACCCAACTGGTATTCTCGCTGATTGCCGTTATTCCCATTACACCGATCTTGTTATGTGATAAATTGAGAGTGCTAAGTTTTGTCCAAGTCGTGTTCTTGCCAATTGCGCTTGCTCCCTCGTCACCAATCTCGGTCTTTGATAAGTCAAGAGTGGCAAGATTCGTCCAGGTGATGTTCTTGCTGATTGCGCGTGCTCCCTCGTCGCCAATCGTGTTCTGTGATAAATTGAGAGTGGCAAGATTGGTCCAGGCGGTGTTTTCGCTGAGTGCATTTGCTCCCTCTGCACTGATCTGCTTGTTGGTTAAATCGATAGCAGTAAGGGATTCTTTTTGCTTAAAATATGGCTGGAGCAACTTAAATATCTTCGGATCGACTTTAGTTCCTGTCGGACTAAAAGATTTCTTGCTATTTCCTTTGGAGCTGCCTCCTCCCATACTGTTGTTGCAGGTTTTTTGTTTTTTTTTTATTTTTAAGAGAATTAATTTTATTTATAGATTGGCGCTATTAGAAGAGACTATCCCAAAACTTAACTAAAAATGCGTTATGAATCAATGTCAGAACCAATATTTAAGTCAATATTTTTCGTCAAACTCCAAACTCAGAGCTGGTTGGCATTTTTTTTTAATTGCATTTTATTTTTTTTTAGGCAAAATTCACTCACTTCAATATTAATAAGTCACAGAGTTAACACTGAGGCCGCACAAGTCAATCTAAGACAGAAAGAGCTGAACACTTGCTATGGATTCTTCAGCAAACATCATTTATTATTATAACAACAACTTCTCCTCAAGCTGATAAAGAATGCGTAGAGACTAAAATTACGGAGTCCCAAATAACAGAATAGAACTTTTTAAGAAAAGTTTGATATCAATTTTGTTATCGGAAGTTATCTTAATTTCACTCAGATTGTCAAGAAACAAGAATCGCTTTGAACAAATAAACATCTTCACAGCTCCCGAAGTCTCTAGAGATTCGGAGCTTTAAACCTGATACAACTCCATAATCATCACCAAGGAGTTTTTTCCACTAATCTGTTAAAATTATATGTGTATTCTGATCGCTTTTCGAGATTTTTGACCGTGAAATCGTCGATCACAATGTTAAGCCGTAGAAATTTGGTAGTCACTCGCAACTATTCACTGATTTTGATCTCGGATCTGCCAAGGATTTTTGCGGAAAGTAAGAAAATATGGAAAATTGCCAAATCACTATTCCCACATAGATAAATAAATCAAATAACGTGTGCCATTGCTCAATATGATCCAAAGTTCTTGAATTAATCTTCAAAAGAGGTAACCGTAAATAAGATTATTTGAGGTTTTATCCATCTTATAGGATTGCAACGGTTGTTCTTGTCTTATCAAGTGTTTTGATGGTTTATCATGCTGCTAAGCTGATTATTAGTGCGCCATTTCCGCAAGAGACCTCAAAATCGAAAAAATCAACAGAAATGATCATATTGCCAGCAGGCTACCTCGGTAACAGGACTCCAATATCAAGCTAAAGGTTGGGGAAATGGTACTCTCACATATATACCGACTGGCTTGGTAATGGGATCATGATAATTAGATATCAAGCTGGAAAAGTTCAGAAACACATGTAAATGTTCAAATGTGAATTTACCCAAGCGATTAATTTGTTTTTAAAAGTCTTGATAATGCAGATTAATGCCACTTTGCGCTCTCTGATATATTTTTTTCAGCACACCCACAACCTCAAGTGTTATTCAGCGACACTCTCTTCTCAACCTACTTTAATTCGAAGCGAGTAAGAAAATAATACATTGCTCATTTGGTGGAATTTAAACAAATACCAGAATGATATCTAGAGCAAACTCTTCCAAAATGACACGTAGAGCCTCTTCTTTCGGTTGAAAGATAATCTTTCATGAAACTGCCTCAAGAATAGCAAATTTTTCGTTGCTGGTCTTTGGAAAGAAAGAAGTGAAAGGTAAAATTGAAAAATATTTTATTTCTAAAGAGGCAGGCCAGATGTGTGAAAAAAGTTAAAAATAAGCTAGATTCAAATCACGTTTTTTTGTATGGACCATGACATAATTTGCACACAAAATGAGGAAAAATTACATGCTATTTATTACTCTAGAAAAGAGACAAAAGTATGAGTGAGTTTTACATGTGTATCCGAAATACACTGTAATGTGCCCTTTTGGGTTCGAATACAATCTCAAATCATGAGATCTTCATGATAGCTTCAAGACGACAAATATCGAAGGAAAAAAAAAGAGAAGAAATCAAATCACTCCTTAATGCAGTCCTCAAATAAGTTTCTCTTCCTGAAAAAATGTCGAACATGCATTTCGAAAAATGTAAATCTTGATGAAGAGCTTGATAATGAGAGGTTCTCAAGCTCTATACAATGATCTTTGGAGATACTAAAATTTTGCTAAACGCTCGATCAGAAAGTCTTATGATGTTACATACATCTGCTGTCCTAGAAACAACGAAAAAAGAAAGTAGGCATACGTACTTTCGTATGAGACAAGTTATAAGCACTATCGCTTTGCATGTTTAACTCGCTAATTTCTTTCTCTTATAGCTAACTTCGTCATAAGGATAAAAATTCGCTCGCTCTCACCCTCAACATCGATATTTTTATTATGTTGCTGTTGAGGTAAGAGGGGAAAAACATTGCATTTCTGTCCAACCCTAACAGTTCATTATTAGATTTAGTTGAAAGTTCTCAGGAAAAAAATTTCTAGCCAGAAAATAATAAATTTCTGTTATCCAGTCAATCATTAAATACACTGGAAGTAAAACTAAATCGTTCTGGTTGATTCTAATAACAAATACGACAGTAGTTAAAAAGGCCGCGATTCTCAATTAATAATGAAAGTTTTTGCCACTTTACATCAAATACTTTACGATCAAATGATGAAATTTATCTTCACGATTTCCATCATATTAGCCATTGCTGCAGCAACCTCATGGACTTGCGATGGTCCCTGCATCGCAGGATATTATCTTAGCACAAACTCAAAGAGATGTGAAGTCTGCCCACTAGGGTGCGCCTCCTGTAATTATAATTCAAAATGTTTGACTTGTTTGGATGGGTACTTCATGAACCCTAGCACCAATTTTGTGATCCTTGTCCTTCTGGCTGTCAGGTATGTCTCAACAGTACTTATTGTCAAGTGTGTAGCAGACCAGCGTATTTCAGCAGCGGTGTTGGGCGTTGCTCTAAATGCTCTGAAAGATGTCTAAATTGTACTTCGGGTGGCAATTGTTATATGTGCTCAGATGGATACCAATTGACTGGGTTTGTAGCGCAGACTGGGTACTATGGTGTTTGTCAGGAAAGAATTGGAAATTATTGTTACAGCACAACCCGGACTTGTGAGCTGATTTCGATTGGCCATTGTGCGGCTACAGAGGGGAACATCTGCACAAGATGTTATCCTGGCTATGTGTTAATTAATGGCGCGTGCCAGAGTTGCCCTCCTGGATGCGAGATTTGTACTTCTTCTAGTATCCCTATTTCTACCTTTCAGCAGGGAAATGCTACAATTGTCCCACTGAAAAATACAATCTTACCACCTGTCAAGCTTGTAATGCAACTGGATGCGAAAAATGCATTGATGGTTATGAATTCTTAGAAGATGGGGTTTGTCATCTAGCTTGCAATACGACTGTTTGTAGCAAGTGTGTTTATCCATCGAACACTGCAAACACAACAGCTACAGTCATAGCGACTAATACCGAAGCGACTCCGACATCGCCAACCGGAATCAGTACAACAGCGACAGTCATAACAACCACTACTAAAACGTCCACTACCATAGCAACCACTACTATAACGTCCACTACCATAACGACCACTACCAAGGCTACTACTACTATAACGACCGTTACCAAAACGACCACTCCGACAGATGGAGCCTCGTCAACCGAGACCATCACAACAACAATATATTTTACTGTAACTGCGACAGCTACCTCAATCAATCCCGATACAGTTCCAGCGAATAAAAATGACACGATTTTTTCCATTAATTCAGCTTATCATCCAGAGAACGCGAATATTTATGTGGGTGTCTTAGTTGTAGTTGGACCAATAATTGGTGCATTTGCTTTGGCTGTAATGATTTATTATTTGATCAAAAGTAAACGACGAGGAGTAGGTAATGTTGTCTAGATGAAACCGTTTATTTTTTATCACGTGCATATATTGTCTTTAAGCCTTTCATTGCAAAATGAAATCAAGTCTTTTATTTCATCTTTTCTTAGATAATTCGATTCGTAGAAGAGTATCCTTTTATTTTATACATCACTATGTGACTTGACTATACATTCTCATAACTGGAACCGCACTTTCACTCTCGAAGAGATTCTTTCCTCGAGCAGTTCTCTATCATCAGACAAGAATTCTATCATATTACCCTTACCAAAATTAGTTCAGAAGACATGCGCATCTTCGTCAAACTGCCAACCCCCGTATTTTTATGCCGCTCGAAAGAATGGGCCTCCGGCTTTTTGCTAGCATGAAAATCTTTCCAAAGTCAACTGAGCAACGACAAATTCGAATAAATAGAAACAGTGCGACA
>ENA-UOTX01000156-UOTX01000156.1-compost-metagenome-genome-assembly--contig:-NODE-156-length-75602-cov-11.078941_pt1 | contig 75602 bp, 33 predicted proteins | sample MGYA00238143_ERZ746982 | MGnify/ENA primary metagenome ERZ746982 (study PRJEB28758, sample SAMN06268862) | compost metagenome | isolation source: single cell | place: USA: California, Emeryville, Joint... | reverse complement strand
GTTTAAAAATTCAATAGTTTTTTTAAATTAGGGGGGGGGGGGGTCTTTAAATTTATTTGAAGGGACTTAGACCTCGTATTTCAATTTTTTTTAATTAATCACGATAAAGGATTTTCGAAATTTAAAATTCAAGAGTCTCAGGATAATTCAAATAATTCCTCTTCAGAGTGGATCCATCCAAAACTTTGTGTGGACAGAAGTCATCTTCCATCCCCTCAAGGCAAGATTGATAAGGACAAACCATTGAAGTTGTAAGTACCTAACGAAAAAATTGTCCACTTATTTCCTTTATTCTCGATAGAGAATGTATCGAATAATAAAAATTGACGTGTTCACATGAGATAAGATAGACAATAAAATTTATAAACGCGGCAGCTTGAAATTTAATACTTTCTCATAAAAACTGGAAAGTTTGAAGCAAGAATTAGCTGACTTTCCTAAAAGTAGCGATTCACGTTCTCAAACAGAAACGTTAGCTTGGAATGTGTGCCTGCTAATCGATGAACTGAAGTAAACAAGCTACCTATCAGCTTGGAAATTGATAATCTGTTGATGTCAGAAGGTTGAAATCTATAGTTGCATTTTATACTAAGTTAGCCTCGCGTATCAAATATAAACTGTGCGGATTTTCAATTGATCTTTTCACTTCTTTACCAAACCGCTTACCTAAAAGTCTGATGATAGAAAAGAAAGGCGCATTTCGCTTAAATCCATGCAGATGAATTTTCAATATTGAAGATCCTTAGATAAATTGAAACTAAATTATGCTCTCATTTCTAAAAGAGATGCATCTTTCGAACGAAAGTTTGAATAATTTTCAAAACCATATTCCAAATTGACTCATTACTACGAATATCGTAAGAAGAAAAAACCATGACAAAATTATTGAGGATTTCAATAAAGTTAATGGGTCAGCCTGATTGGCTTCTAAAGTCATTCCAAGCACTATTGTGATAATGGAGCTAGTCCGAGATTTGCGCTAGTTTTGTCAAAAAACCCCGAAAAAATTCTTTTGAACTCATCCGCCTCATTCGAATCTGAGTATTGCATTAAAATTGGATCAAAACTTAAATTACGGAATTTTATCTGTGGAGAATTTTTCTGTGAGCGTCTTTGTTATGCTGCCTTGAAAATAAATGAAATCATTAGAAAACCTGCGAAGTAAGGGGTGCAATTGAAATTCGGTATCAAACTATACTTCATTTTAACAGCAAATTTGGCCTTCAATCTCAAAAAAAATTTTCTTTTCTCCAAATAAATGCAGGTCAATAAAAAGACAATAACGAGTATTTATTGCAGAATAATACTTTACATTGATTCGCCGAGATGTGATCTTGCCATTTGACTATTTCAAAGCTCCTGCAGGTATTTTTTAATAAATTTGATTAAGAAAGTTAGTTTTGTTTAATTTTGTTCAATTTTATCTTCCAAATGCTTTTTTCTTTAAGGTATTTAATCAAGACCAGAAAGTTTGATCTTCTTAATAATTTACCTTCCGGAAGAATATGTTGTCTTTATCTCAATTAATTTTGTTTGATTTATGCTCTTAGCGCTATTTGACGATACTCCAATATGGAAGAGGGAGCCTTCAAGAGTTCATACTTGTTTTCAACGTCGGTGAAGAAAATATGAGCTGAACAAAAAACTCGAGTTAAAAAATGTAGAATTTCTTTCTCGCTATCAAACACAAAGCAATATATTGTCATAGCTAAATAGGCATCTTGTTCATCTTATACATATATAAATGAAAGTATTTACATAAAACATAAATATAATCAATTTATGGTAGCCTTTGGGCTAATCTAAAGGAATTTATAAATCAAATGTCACGCTCTTCGTTGATACAAAACTTCCATCCTGCGAATATAATGATGTCCTTCTGCTATCACCAGATTTTTTTAAAATTGACGGTGGATGAATAAAGGAGCTCTTAGGTCTGCTGGAGGACCGTAAGTTTCCTCTTGTAGGAAGCGGCCGGTAAAAGTTCATTTTGGGAGTTTGTTTTTTCGGTTCTACCGAACGGAGAATAGCTTTCTTTAAGCTTGGTGATTGAACAGTTGGTGGCCTACTGGGGGTTCTTTGGTTCGGGGCATGGATAGGGGTATTGAGAGAACTCTGAAATTTATTTCCTCTGTTGACAATGGAGGTTTCTGGTTTCATTTGAACTGATTTTAGAGGTGTAAGAGGGTCTTGTCTTAATGAGCATTTCAAGACCGAAGGTCTTCTTTTCAAAATAATTTTATTAGCATCTATGCTTGATGAAAGCTGCTGCATTTTTAGAGGTGTTGTGAATTTTCGCTGGATTTCGTGCCGTGGAGGAGGCACGGTGATCAGTTTTGAGTCCTTAGACTGAGAACGGCAAGGCTTACAAAATCCATTGTGATGATGCTTTTGATTGATCGGCATAGTCGAGGGTCTCCTGGTTCCACTATTTTCTCTCAAACTTCTCGTGCTACTATTACTTCGTGCACTATTAGTTCGAGGGGTGTCATCCCCTACAGTCTTCACTATCTTAGTCGCAATAGGAAAATATGCCGCCTCGAAGTCGAATTTGCGAGTTGACAACCTGGTTCTTCTTTCTAATAAGTTACAACTTCTTAGAAGTTCCATTCCTTGCAGAGTTGAATGTCTGTGTCTATAGTAATTTATTATTTATATATATAATTCCGGTGTCTATATAGGAGGCAATTGCTTCTTCGGGACATCGTCTGACAGATTCTGATCGATGATGAAATAAAGAAAGCCAATGGGGGCCCGGGGGTCCAAATTAATTTTCTGAGCATTTCTGTGCTGATTATTCAACAAAATTAATACGAGATCAGAAAAACAGAGATCAGAAACACAATAAAGATATGCTATCATATGATTAAAATAATTCTCTTTACATTATTTCTCCGATACTTGGATTAGCATCTGCACACTCTTTATTCAAACAAGAAAGACTCAATTGACTGACTGTCAGGAATCAACTTCGTTAGAGATATTCAATTATTTTTGAAATGATGCTCATCAGAATGGATTTGCTCAAAGTTTTTAGAAACAGAAAATAGATGGTTTGCATTAAAGTAAGCAAGCAAGTCCTGCTTTTGATACAAAAAATATGATCTGCTGGATCATGAAGAAAAAATAGTGAAATTTTAATTCAAACTGCTTAAAAGATCGGAATTATGATGTAAGACAATTGAACGTCGTTACGCAGGTATCTCTCTCTCGCTCTCAAGATTTTGTAATAACTGACTAGAGGAGGCAACCGGAAACAGATGTTGCACAACGAATTTTGAGAGGATCTCTTTGAGAGCATAGATTTTTAAAAAAATTAGCAATATAAAGTTCAATATAGTTAAACTCCTCTGCGAGAAAAGGCTTTTCAACTTTGCTCCGACGAATTCTTTAGTAACCAAGAACTTCGACATAATAATCGTACCTCGATTATTAGCTATGGATTGCAATTTTTTTGAATTCATAGTTAATATCTTACCACTTGCCGAGAAGGATCACAATTCCGATCTTATCCAGAGCCATATAACCATTTCAAACTGAGAATGGAAAATTCAAAATTTCACTAATCTAATGAAATTACTCACTAAAGAGAAACAACTCCAGCATCGATTTGAAGTGAAAGAATCAATGATTGAAAGCAGTTCAAATTCTTGGATTCCCTTGCTGTTGGCAATTTACATTTTCAAAATTAGCAGGCTTTGATCTCTCGCATCATACACTTGCCAGAATTTTGTAACATTGAAGGGAGTTTGAAAATCCTGCTGAAACTAAGTATGGTACTCAGAGATGATAAAATCGAACCAAGGAGTCGTTTGCTGGACAGCAAATATGCCTTTCTAATAAAATTTTTGACTAATCAGATCTGATATTTCTAATAGGAAAAGATCAATTATCAGAATCCTGAATCATCAAAATTTTCTGGGAGTTGCCTTTGTAGGTTGCAATGATCATTAACATTGAACACCTTAAATTTCCTCTTCTTGATTTTCAGGCCGCCGAAGAATGAAGTTTCCTTGAATCTTCAGTAGAGCTGCACCAAAGTGACTGTATCTCATATGTATTGCATAAAGAAAGGCCTGCCTGCCACTGCTCCTCTCTTCGTGGCTCAACTGGCCGGGAGTTTGTTAAAGGAGGGAAATATGGGAAGGTGCAATAATTATAAGCATTTTTGGCTAAATTGAATTTGTGACGTAGGCCTCTCTTGTCCACTAAATAAAATTGGCTGTTTTCATTTCGATTACTTGCATAGTAAGAAGAGAATTATCGTGAAATAAAATACAATTATTCTTTTCATATAGGAATCTTGTCTTGACGATAATTCAGAAATTATTTGTAAGGTCATTGAATCAGTTCATATAAAATTTGATCTTTTGCTAATGAGTTCTTGTTATGAATTATTTATTCGCTCCGTAGGATGTTAATTAAGTTAAAAATTGTTTCCTTGCCAGTAATTAAGTGCGTAACGTGGTTGAAGTTGACTCAAAAGCCCACAATATTTTCTAACCGGCAGACTATTATGTATATGACTGTTAATTGGATATTTCAGTAGAAATTTTTAATTTGTTCAGGAATTTATTTATGGGGGCTTTCTCAATGAAGAATTCTCATCAAACTTAAATTCGTGCTCTTTCTAATATCAACTTGGTTAGTTCGTGACCAGTGTCAAATCACAAGATGTAATGCCAATAAAAATAAAAATTCATTTTTCAAGATGAATCCAACATCAATTATTTAAAGAAATTGAAGCACATTATCAATTCTCATCTGCGAAAGGCGCATTGTAATACACCGATAATCGTGCTCCTAAGCACCATTTTCTAGCGATTTTATCCAAATTCCACTGAATATCACTTACGTACAAAAAATCGGCATTCTCGTTAAAGAGAGGAAGAGGTTGGTGGAATGTGATGAGATCCAATCGTGATTCAATGCTTCAAAGTCCAAAAAAGAATTGCCTAAAGGAATTTCAAAAATTTTTTAAATTCTTCGGAAAAGTTATCTTGACCATTCTTTATTCATCATCATCTTTCATCTTTGTTTTCAATTTACAAAACGATTGCACAGTGAGATTAATGCTGAAGCACTCTAGATTTTGAAAACAATACAACCCTCAAACCCGCTTAAATTTGTTGAAGAAAATCTCCAGTAAAACGGAAAAAAATTTACCTGATTGCGAAAAAGGCAATCATCGCAAAGATACTCTGTATTTCACTTCCTCAACTATATTGTAAATGATTATTTACTCCGAATTACTGCTTTTGAAGTAACCTCTCTCATTGATTGAACAGATGCCAGAAATTGAAAATACAAATCAAAAAAAAAAAAGGGAGAACAATTCCCAAAAACCAAAGCTTTCTAAATCTCTTTCCACTTAAGTCAATGCAAAGTTGAAAACCGAGAAAAGCGTAGATTCAAATTCAACTTTTGCCACAAACCATCTTTCTGAAAGAGATAAAGCTGCCTTCTTCTTCGATTCCGTATCATTTTATCCTTTTATTAAACCAACGTAATTTAGGAACCTTTTATTAAGGTTCATCAAGCATCGAAACTAATGAAAATATGAAATATGCTTTGAGAAAATCCTAGCTACTTCACGCTAGGCGCAAGACAATGGACTTCATCATCAAGAAAAAATACAAAATGCAGAAATTAAAGAGAATTATCGAATTTTATCTCTATTACTCCAGTAGGTGTGGTATTGTATTAAACTTCAGCCTATGGGAGCAAGGTGATTATGTTTTAAGCTGTTAGGAAAGCTTTCAACAGCTCTAAGAGATCTGGAAAAGTCCGTATTTGATCTTGAGTAAATTAATAAATTTCAAAATCTTCCAATTTATAACCTGACCAAAGACCGCATTTATTTATTCCAGTGCAAAAACCGCATTACTGCGGTTTAAATACGTTTGATCCTACTCAATGCAGCTTTTCAAAACAGCAAAGGTGATATCGATGAATCATGGATCTGCTGCCTCTAATTATGAAATGAATGGGTGGTTGGAACCATGCCTCAGCTTCGTCGGCATATTAAACGGCAATCTTTTCTCTCGAAACAAAATTTACAAAGAGAGAGGCTTAAAATTATCAAAAAGACTTATATTTCGTAGCCATCAAAGTAACTCACCGATATTCATAGAAATGACGATTAATCTAATCTACGAATCTCAATCTAACTGCCTATTGGATTGTCTGATGGAAAATTAATACTATAACTACCCTTCGTCGATATTCACCGAATTTTGGCTGAAGCATAAGTTACACGAAATCTTCGAATCACTTAAAACATCGTCAATTATTCTGCTTTTTAAGTTTCTTGGCTCTTGAATTTATCATAGTTTTCACTCCGTTTTTGAAATAATGTGCCAATTAAAATTAGTGATCTTGAATCGTAATTAATTTACAGGTACTTAGACAGAGCAAACTAATTGATAATACTTTGAACATTCTGCTTTCTTTAGCAAAATCAACGAAAATGGTGCTCTGAAATGTTTGGCAAATAGAAGGAACGTTACAAACGATACATGAAATATCGATAGAAAACAATTTTTTTTACTATTGGTAGCAATTCTGAATTCTTTTTGCTGCAGATGCTATAGAAATATGAATATAAGGGAATTGAAGTCTGAAAGGCAAAAAATCCATTTTCTGAAATACAAAAAAGACGTTCTAAGCTCCGATTTTGTAAATTTTTCGGATTTTAATTCGACTCAAGCGATTTTATACGTTTTGAAATTCAATTTTAACTCACAGCTATTCAACCAATATACATGAAGGTTACTGCACATCTTTAAAATTTGGTATCCTTTTACGAACATTTGAGCCTGCTGCTGAAAATTCCACTTATATATATATTAATTTTTCGGTCTTTCTGTTCTTCCTTGTCGACGTTCATACGAACAGTATTCCAAATTTATATTAAAAAAATTTAAATCAAGTTCTGAAAAGTGTGATATCAAGACATATACTAATGGGAAAAATAGAAGCTCTTTCGTGGTTTATCTTCTCAATTCTTATCATTTGCTGCAAAAGTAACACATTGAAGGTGAAAGCGATTAATCAGTTTTCTAGGCCAATTTCTCTATCTCACCGATACGTCAACCTCAGGTTGGAGTAATTTGTGCACAACTACTTGCGGTGGACAAGCTATCATTGGTGGATATAAATGTTATGGTGCAGGATCAGAGACACAAAAACAATATACAATCAATGTTGGACATAATGCTGTGAGTATCGAATTTGAAGGTTATTGGATTGACTCTTGGGATGGAGAGCGCTTGATTCTGGAAGTGAATGGTATTACTCGATATGATGAACCGAAAGCTGGATCGAGTGGTCAGGTATGTGGTGATGAGCCTAGTTGGCATGACTATGTTGCTGCGGTATCCACAGGAAAGTTCAGTCATACTTCATCAACTCTGATTTTGCGCTTCACGAGTACTCTTGATCAAGGGGCTAGTGATGAATCCTGGGGCTTTAGGAATATAAAGATTACTGTTTGGCCAAACTGTGTTTCAGCATGTGCAACTTGCTTCGGAACTACAATTAATGAGTGCTATACTTGCAACAATGGTTGGTACTTATCTGGAAGCACTTGTGTGACTGACTGCGGAGCGGGTTATTGGAACAACCCATCAGGAAGAGTCTGTACAGGTAAGCTTTCTTGAATTTTATCTTTTAATTGTGCGTTGATCTTTAGCTTGCCATGGAAGTTGCTATGATTGTAGTGCCTCAAGCGCCTCAAGCTGTACTGAATGTCAAAACAGTTATTTGAATGTGCCTCCAACGGGATCATGTTCAGCTTCATGTCCTGATGGGTATTATCCAGTGGGGAGCCCTACATGGCAATGTAAGCAGTGCCACCAAGGAAGTTTCTCACCATACTCCTGTGCTACTTGTAACGCTGGAGGAGACAACAACTGTCAGTCCTGCAACCCTGGGTCATATCTTCACAATGGCCAGTGCATCTATCCTTGTCCAGGCGGGTATTATGCTGATATATCATCGAAGAAGTGTCTAAAATGTCATGAGAGCGATAGCTCGCCTTATACTTGTAAGACTTGTACTGGAGGTGCAAATAATCAGTGCACCAGTTGCATTACATCCTATTATCTTTACCAAGGAAAATGCCTTTCGATCTGTGATCCAGGGTATTGGGAAGATCCGAACTCGAATTGCCAACCTTGCTGGTCAGGTACTACAGGAAATCCCTACGGTTGCAAGACGTGTAGTGGAGGAGGAACTTCAGATTGTCTGTCCTGTAATACAAACTACTTCTTGCATCCCAACACAGGTGGTGAGTGTCTGGATTCATGTCCCTTACATTTCTGGGGTGACACTGCATTAAAGAAATGTATGCCATGCCATAGCAGTACGGTTGGACCAGAGTATACGTGCTATTCTTGCGATGGAGGTACATCCAGTGATTGCTTGTCCTGCGAATCAGGATATTTCCTCCATAATAAAAAGTGCTTAGATACTTGTCCAGATGGATTCTGGGGAGATACCGTGACGTATACTTGCAAACCTTGCTGGTCGAGTAATGTTTCTCCATACAGTTGTGTAACATGCAACGCACAATCTAGTGGCAGCTGTTTGAAATGTGATAGTCCATATTTTTTGTATCCTAATACTATCGGTCAATGTTTACTGACCTGTCCTGATGGATTTTGGGCAAACAGCGGGTCAAGAACATGTGATTCTTGCTGGATAAGCACATCGAGTAGTCCGTACTCTTGTAAAACTTGCTTGAGTAGTGGATCTAGTAATCAATGTACTAGCTGCGCTGCAGGAGCGTTTCTTCACCCAAACACTGAAGGAGAGTGTGTTGCTCCTTGTCCAGATGGATTTTGGGGAGATACCTATTCAAATACCTGTCAACCTTGCTGGAGTAGTACTGTTCAACCATACACTTGTGCCAGTTGTATGGGACCTCATAGCACAAACTGCTTGAGTTGTAACCCCGATACCTTTCTTTATCAAGGTCAATGCATTACCTCTTGTCCAGCTGGCTATTGGGGTGATACGTCATCCTGGGAGTGCAAACCCTGCTGGTCCAGCACTACCTCTCCATTCACTTGTAAAACTTGCGATGCAGGAGGAAGTTCGAATTGCCTAAGTTGTAATGTTGGAGCTTTCCAATATCCTATGGATTATGGAAGTTGTTTGAATGCTTGTCCTGATGGCTTTTATGCAGATAATTCTGACTGGAAGTGCAAAGCCTGCTATTCAACAGGTGTGACTGGCAAGAGTGCTTGCTCTACTTGCTTTGGTCCACTAGCAACAAACTGTAAGACTTGCTCGACACCAACTACCTTCTATTCTCCGATGGATAAATCTTGCGTGATCACTTGTCCCGATGGATACTACGCTGATACTTCTGATTATCCCGAAAATCAATGTAGAAAATGCTATCAGTATAATCCACCATCAAATCTTGGTAGTACATGCGTCACATGTAATGGACCCTCCTCAAATCAGTGCCTCTCCTGCAATTCTTCACAATTCTTGGACACTACGACAAATACATGTGTAAATATCTGCCCAGCAGGATGGTGGGGTGATTTAACCTCTAATACTTGCAAACCTTGCTATCAAGCCCCCTTGGCCACAGATTTCGTTCAGAGTTGCTATATGTGTGCTGGACCTAGTTCAACTGACTGCACTGGTTGCTTTTCAGGTTCTTTCCTCTACTCAGCCAACGGATCCTGCCTTCAAAGCTGCCCAACGATTGGATTCTGGGGAGACTCTTCATCACATACTTGTACAGCTTGCTATGAATACACTGCGGCCTCTCCCACAGACAACACTTGTGTTAGTTGCTATGGTAGCAATCCAAATAACTGTCTTTCTTGTAACTCGACGACCTTTTTGGATCAAACAACCAATACTTGCACATTCAATTGCCCGACAGGTTACTATGGTGATACTGCTACCAATATTTGTAAACCTTGCTACTCATCAGATACAGATATAATGAAGGCTTGCAAGACGTGCTCTGGACCAAATCAAAATAATTGCTTGAGTTGTAGCAGCCCGAATTATTATTATCCCACAAATGACACCTGTCTCGCTAGTTGCCCGGATGGATGGTATTCTAATTCTGTTTTGAATGTGTGCGTTCAATGCTATCAAAATGTTCCTCCTTCCACTTGGGGAACGTGTGCCACTTGCTCAGGATCAGCATATAATAACTGCAATACTTGTCTCAGTTTAGATTATTTCTATGACCCTGTTTCACATACTTGTGTGACTTCATGCCCTGCAGGACGATATGCGAACACTGTCACAAAACAATGTGACTCTTGCTATCAAGCTTCATCAGTAACAGCAAATGAGCAATCTTGTTATACTTGCAAAGGTCCTCTTTCTAACGAATGCTTGAGTTGCCAGAATGGACATTATTATTATGCTCAAGGATCACAGTGCCTTCTCATATGTCCAATCGGATTCTACCCAAACAGTCTCACGTTTACCTGCGATTCCTGCTATGTCTCCTCATCCAGCAGCAGTAGCAATAGTAATAATGAAGCTCCACAGGCACTGAGTTGTGCAGCTTGTACCGGCCCTAATTATGATGAATGTACAGGTTGTTTTACAGGTTCATATTTGGATAGCTCAACCAGTACTTGTGTGAATATCTGTACGAATGGAACTTATGGCGATAATCAAACGTTGATCTGTCAGCCCTGCTATAATTCACAAATGAATGATGATACCATGGATAAAAGCCAGTTTAGTTGTGCAACCTGTTATGGACCACTACCAACTCAGTGTACGAGTTGTTCATCTTCATTAGCACTATTAACAACATCTGGAACATGTACAGACACTTGTCCTTGCGAGAGTGGGCACTATTATAATCCTTTGGAACGCAAGTGCGGGTTATGTTCTTCAGCGTGCAACTTCTGCACTGGACCATCAGATTCCGAATGTGTCTTTGACAGCAGCGTTACTCTAGAGTGCTTTGTTGGTGGATCCATGATTATGAACAATCAGCGAGCCCAGGCAGCGGCTTCAGTTGCTGCCGGAGGATCATATGCAACAGCAGCTATTGCTATGTCTACAAATATTCTGTCAGGAGGTATTACAATGGGAGCTTCTACAGTGCTTTCGGTATTGGAACTGCTTGGGATTTACCAATATATCAATGTGAACTATCCTTCGAACATGGTCGTCTTTTTCCAACTAGTATTTGCTGGAAACCCTCTTAATTTTCCTAACCTCTTTGCAATGGCATGGCAACCTAGTGACCAGCTACTGAATATCGACTCCAACGTTCAAGGAAATAATAAATTTAACACATATTCAGTGAGCAGGATCTTTTTGGCAAACTCAGGTGGAGATGTGGCTTTAGTATTTTGTTTGGCAGGTTTAGTCCCATTTTTCCTATTGATCTACCATTTGTTGAAGAAGAAGTGTCAGGCTAAACACAAAATCCAGAAATTCATCGCGGGATTCAAGAACTTTCTCATGTGGAACTTCATCATTAGCAACTTCATGGGATCTTTCGTATCTACCCTATTATCTATCTGCGTTCAGTTTCGTTACGCAAGCTATCCTCCAGTGACGGACAGTTTCGAGAAATTCTCCATCTTTGTCTGCGTTGTGGTTACGATAGGCTACATTGCTTTTATGGCTTTAGCAGTCTATGTTACTTTCTCAAAGGAGCTCCCTACGAAGAAACCTGAAGTTTTTGAAAGCGTCAAAGTTCTTACAAACGAAGAAGAGTCATCTCCACTTCATCAAGAAGAAAATCTCAAGAGCAAATGCTTTGGGTTAGCTCTTTGTACTAGAAACTTCTTCCTTGTTCCAGCCATTGCGATGTTCTCAAATGCTCCGATCGTACAATGCTCTTTGGCTATCTTTATTAACCTAAGTTTCTTCGTCACAGTGTCGGTTTGGAAGTTCTTTGCTTCGAAAACAAAAAGAGTGATCATGAGAATTTGTGAAGGTTTGAATGCAGTCATTCCTGTTCTCTTTTTGCTTTTTGGAATAAATGATTTGAGAGATCCGTCAGATCCATTTCTAAGTGATCAAACACAATGGATAATAGGATGGTTTGTGATCGTCCTAATCGGCTCGGTCATGGTTCTGAGTTTGTTGTACACTGTCAATGAGGTTTGGTTTATTTTATATCAGCTGATACCAATGGTGGCCAAGTGGCTCAAGAAAAATTGCAAAAGAGTGCGAAAACCAGCGATATCTGGTGGAGAGCCATCATCAAAAGTAGAGATAACAAGCAATAGTCAGCGAATTATACCTTCAAAGAGCAATGATCTCGACGTCGTGGATCTAGGAAAAGATGAAAGTGCTTTTTCTGGTGACGCGAATCTCAATCTGAATGGTCAGGAAATTTCCAATATCATGCCAAGAGATGGCAATCCAGATATCACCTTGAATAATCACACAATGTTCATTGCAGATAATTCTGTTATCAACTTTTCCATTCTCCAGCTTGACCAACAGCTATCATCTGATCGAAAATTTTTGCCTCGTGCGGAAACTATAGTTGAAGAGGAGGTTAAAAATAATCAAAATTCAGACTCAAAATGGTACTCCAAGAACAAGAAGCAAAGGGGAATTACCAATATAGAATAAAAAACATCATACCTTATTTGAATGAAATACTATCTTAGTTCTTTGTGAAATAATGATGTACCTTCCACAATTGGTGTAAGAACTCGAGTCTGACTAAAGAAATACAATTTGAGTCCGTTGATATCCTTTGATAAACCAATAAGACAGCTTTCATAAACTCTAAGGAGAAATTAGCAGAAATAGTATTACAAAACAACAATTAATCCATAAATCCCTCAAAACAGAGAAGAATGATAGCTGGATAGGTATAACAGTTTCTCACAAAGATTCACACTTTAAAAGTTGTGGCAGATCTATGCAATTCAAACAAATTCGTTCAGAGCGAAAAGACCAATAATCAAGAAAAACCAAATTCTCAGAGATTGTGATTCTTCAACTGAAAAGTTGACCATTCAATTTGTAAGTACCGTTTGACATTAGAATGAGAATAAACCTGAATAGAGATTAGTTGGAGCTTCAGGCTATCAATTTGATGAATGCCACTTTTCTTTAACAAAACTTTGTTCAAGAAATATATAATTCTGGATCATTAAGAGCAATTTTTACATCTCCGTAGAAAAAATCCAGAGATATAAATTTATTCATATCGATCACAACAGAGTAATAAATCCTCTTCGAGAGATATCCATATGATTTCCAATAAAGAGCACTATAGCTCCCTTACACCAAAAATCAAATACACTTACTTCGACTTCGAGCTTATAACGCAGACAAACTATTATAAGATTTATGAGGCAAAGTCTGTTACTACAAAGCAGTCTTTTACAATCTGGGCACTGGATACAAACTCTCAATTCGTGAGAAAGGACCGAAACACCGCTTCAACGCTGTTTATACAAGAAATTCTCCGGCTGTGTACCAGATTACAGGATTCAGATGCAATAATCATCGAAGATTTTGAAATTTATGAGTCAGGTATGGCATTCGTCTTCAAGCAAACTTGCCATTCGCTTCAGAAATGTCTGCTTGAACCCACAGAATCAAAGATCAAGTTCAACATCGAGAGTTTGGTCAAGGACTTGGTTAGCGACGTAAATTTCTTGTATAAGCGAATGAAGCTCTGTGAACCTGAACTTGACCTAAAAAATATTTATTGGATGAAAGAATCTCACATGTTCATGGTTGGCGACTGGTCAGCTACGAGGACCATGACCCAAGAAGCCCTTGAAAGCGTTGATTTAACCAGCACGACGACTATTGTACCGGGAATTCAGGCTCTGAGAACGGTGGCAAAAGAAACTTATATCATTGGATTAATTGCACTCGAACTCGGAGGCATTAGACGGAAGATATGGGAAACACTTTTTGACATCAAAGACAATGATTTATATGATGGAGAACTCGGAAATATTTTAAGCAGGACAGAATGGTCGAAGCAGAATGACCCAACCCACAAATTGCTCAAAGCACTTTTAAAGAAAGACTCAACACTTCTAATTCAACCAGGTCAGCTGTTCAAAAGCCTAGGTATTCTTTTTTCTCAGCAATGATGAATATTTAAACGATTTCTTCAAATTCACAGAAGGAGTTGCTTCCTCCAAGCTTGCATGGTGCTCATGGGTTTCAAATTTGGTGAGCGTTTATAACATGCAAACAGGAAAAAATGTATATGGAGATGTCAAAGGAGCTTCTTTAAAGGCAGGAGGTATTTTTTCTTTCACACAATGAATTATGAGCAAATAACATTGAAATAGGTAGTTCAACTTATATTGAGCACATTCCGAGGACAACTTATTTGATTTCTCTCAATCAATATTACGAAAAATCTGCAAATTTTGAAGTTTATGACACTTCAAGAAACATGCAACAGGTTTTCAGCCTTGGAGAGGTACAAGGAGGTAATTATTGTATTTATTTTGCTTAACACGAGGGTAAGTTGTCGGATTGGGTGATATTGCATGCAACGCTAAGAGGAAGGTAGCCGCTCTTATCTCAATTCGAGACAGTGTCGGGTATTATTTATTTAATACTGAATCTCTCGAAGTCGCGAGAAAAACTAAATGGCAAATTACTCATAAGCGTAAGACAATCATATTGGACCCTCATTTCGAAATTATTCAATGTAGATATCATTGATAGCATGTCATTCGATCCAGAAGGTGAAAGAATCGCTACCATCGATTGGAACGGAACAGTCGTACTCTCTCAGGTCGAGACCAATTCTTATCTCTTCCATTACCAGCTCATGCAAGGAGGTGGCTCAGGTATTGAAATTTATTCAATCGAACCAGTCAAAAACACTTAAATATTATGCAGTTTACGGAAATCGATGTCGTTGGAATCCCAATGCAGACTTCCCATTGATCGCCGTTAAGTATGATAGTAATAGCCTCAATGTTCTCGATACAGAGAAGCAAGGGCTTGTACTTAAGGAGTCATTTAAACCTGACACGAAACGTATGTTGACTATTTTACACTTCGAGCTCATATTTTGGATTGTAATCAGGAACCATGTGGGTTGAGTGGCAGAATGATGGGAATTTGCTTGCTAGTGGAGGCTACGATAAGGCTCTAAGGATATATGATATTCGAGTTGGGAAAATTGTCAAGAATATTGAAAATGTGCATAATGGTAAAAACCCTAGATAAATTTTTGATTAATAAACTCATTAATAAGCTGCGATTTGCTGTCTCAAATGGAATTCGAACGGGAGTATGATTGCCACAGCCTCTTGGGATGGTAAGATTAAAGTCACGGATTTCAATACTCCAGGACGAGTAATTTACTCTGGAGAGACGAATGATCAGAGTATCAATAAATTTGTATTTCTTTCCTGATTATTATTATGTGCAATTCAGAACCAGCGTATTCAGTGTGTTTCATCGAGTCTCATTTTGGAATTTAGGGAAGAGTTAAAAGGTATAAAAATTTACATGCCAATAAGACGGTCAGTTATTGAGCCAGCCAATGCTCTCAAACTCTTATTATTAATATATATATTCGATGTTAAGTCAATATATGCAAATGCTTGCTTTACATTTGTTTGGATTAAGTCTTAACAAGAATTTTGAAAGGAGTTTCCTCGATCTAACAAAATCCTATTCGTAGTAACAAATGTACTTTCCAATTGGTAAATGCTATTCACATACAAAAGAGGCTTTTAAATTTGAAGATAAGGCTTTAGTTAATAATACTCAGTATGCATGCCACCTTCAACAAACCGATAATATGGATATCAAGAATTCTTTTAGATTTTATGAATGACCTTTACATTATATTATTAATTTTCCCATTTATCATTATGAAGTTAAATAAATTATAGATATCCACGAAAGAAATCAGAGTTCGAACACTTGGTTCTATTTCTTTTCAATGTCAAGGTATAGCACTTCTCTTGGCCCATTCATTGACCCGAATTTGAAATGCATTTCATAGTCAGAAGGAACAGTGTATTTGTAAGTCGACAAGAAGATGCTCCAAATGATTTTCCCTTCCAATATCGCGAGATGCTGTCCAATGCAATTCCTTGGACCTGCAGAGAAAGGGATAAAGTTGAATGGATGTTTGCGGACTTCTTCCTCAAAGTCGGGACTTTCTGGTATCCAGCGATACATATTGAAGTGATAAGGTTCTCGATAGATTTCCGGGTTATGGTTGTTAGCGACGAATGCTGCGTTCACCATCGAACCTTTTCGGAGTGTTATGTCTTCGACCTGTTGAGTTGCTACCACATCTCGTAGAATCAAGACGGTTGCTGGAGTTCCCAATCTCAATGTTTCCTTGAAAAACGCATGGATGGTCTCGTATTTGTTGATTAAATCACCAGTAATATTAACTCCAGCTTGTGAAAACTCGTTGGCTTCTTTAAGGACAGCGTTTTGAACTTCTTCGCTTTGTTTAGCAAAATAATAAGTTGCCATTGTGAGCATGTGTCCTGTAGTATCCATTCCAGCGAAGAAGAATGTTATAAAATCGTGCAGAATTTCTTCGTCGCTGAACTCATCAGCAGTTCCTTTGCTTTGTTTTTGGCCTTGAAGCAGAAGAGTAAGGAGATCGGATTTAGTACCAGGTTTTTGATTCCCGGGATTTTCTACGAGCTTCTTCTTCTTGAGTTGTATCAACTCTTTGCAAAAACTCAAGAATTTCTGACTTTTATGCATGTAGTCTCTGTTCCTTTTGAAAAGTCCGAGTTTTATTCCTCTCACTCCAAAAAGAATGTTTTCAGGAGCTCGCGCATTATAAAAGCCCAGTTCAAGCAGAGACGCGAGATACGAAGTAAGTGGTTCTTCATCGATTGTAGCTCCTGCAAGTTCTTCTCCAAAGAATATACGGAAAACTAGCTCTCCTGTGATCATTTGATAGAGATCGAGTATATCAATATGTTTGCCTTTTTTCGCTTCTATCTCTTTTGAGAATATGTGCCGAGCCGTGTTCACAATGGTTGGGATCTGGGACATGATGAAGCCGTATTCGAAAATTGTCGATAAAGTCTTTCGATGTTTTTTCCACTGATTTCCGTTACTAAAGACCAGTCCGTTCTCGAGTAAAGGGAGGAGCGGTCCGAATATGAAAGCTTTAGCAGTTTTTGAGGGATCTGCCAAGAAAGCTTTGATTAAATTTGGATCAGCCAAGTATATTAGAGGCTTATCTAAATAATGCGAAGCCAAAAATCTTAGTTTTGGATTTTTTTGGATGCTTTCCTTGAACCAAGCGAATGCGTCGCCTCTTTTCGCGTCATTCGCATACTTCATAGCCATTCCAATCGGTGGTTTGAAATAGATCTCAGCACCTTTTTTCTTGAGACCTTGAAGATATAGCCATAGTCTTAAATACTTCCAGCACTCTCGTAGAATCAGCAGTCCTATTACAGTGAGCAGAAGCTGCGCCCAACTCAAGTTTAAGAATGGCAGCATGTTGGAAAGATCTTATGGTTTTTCCAAGAATTGAGATTTTAATTTATTTGCCTTCTCACAAATTTAAGGCATCACTTACAGACTATGATTTCGTAGATTACGTCATTGGATAGCGAAGATAGCGTCAAACGAAGTTCTTTTCTCTTTTTCTCAGTTTTTCTCAGCAAATGGGCAACGGTTCTCAACCTACTCCCTGATTGATCGAGATGCACGAGAACATGTCAAATTTTATGATGCTTAGAAAAGCAGAATTTTTATTCTGGCGATGAAGAACTTTGATAAATCCTGACATCTGAATAAGAGTTTGGAGGGAAACTTGGTGCTTGGAGTCCGAAATTCAGTGAATGGTTGCAATATACGGCAAGAGCAAGATCGCTAAAATAAGAAATGGCATTTAAAAGTGAAACAAAAGAAAAAGTCCGATTTGAGAGACATTGTTTGAGCTCGCAGCGGATTAATTACACTAGAGAACAAGTGAACAACTGTAACTTTCATCTTGATCATTATTTTTGAGAATTTGTATTTTAACGAGGAAAATTAACTTTTTGTGACTTGCCTCTTTAAAATTTTTCATGAAGTCAGAAAAGCTCAAGGGTGAGTTCTGCTCCTTATAAACAAAAAATTTTTGAACAATCAACCCTCTATGCCTACTGGAATGTGAATGTGATTTGATATCACGAGATCACAATGCAGATTTTCAAAGATATAAAAGAAGCAATTTTTATTCCACATCAAACTTCTTTCATGCATTAACTCACTTATAGTTTCTACTAATTTATGTAGAGTCATTCTATAAACCGAGGAGAAATCAATCATCAGCTTGAATCAGATTTAATGCTGCTATTTTTTGGGTTTTTTTTTCTTTTTCTTGAGGGTCATTTGTTTTGCTCTATGAAAATCAAGCTATAACAAGTGCTGATTTCTGAAGAGAAAAGCAAAAAGGAGGAATGATTTTATGTATTCTGCTTTAAATGTGGTGTGAATATTGAATAGAGATGATAATTAAGGTTCCTTATATTAAACTTTGATATATCTTTAATTTTATTATTGTGTGAAAGATACCACTAATAATTAAAGCAGAGTTCCAAATAATATTGACTTACTTCTTCTCAATGTCAAGGTATAGCACTTCCCGGGGCCCAAGAAGAGCTCCCAGCTTGTAATGCATTTCATAATCAGAAGGAACAGTGAAGTTATAAGTTGATAAGAAGATGCTCCATATGATTTTCCCTTCCAATATCGCGAGATGTTGTCCAATGCAATTCCTTGGACCTGCAGAGAAAGGGATAAAGTTGAAAGGATGCTTGCGAACTTCTTCCTCAAAGTCTGGGCTCTCTGAAATCCACCGATGCATATTGAAGTGATGAGGCTCTCGATATATTTGCGGATTAAAGTTGTTGGCGATCATTGCTGCATTGGCCATAGTCCCTTTTGGGAGAATTATGTCTTCTACTTGTTGGTTTGCGATAACATCTCGCGAAATCAGAATGGATGCTGGACTCGCAATTCTCAGAGACTCCTTGAAGAACGCATGAATCGTCTCATGTTTGTTAAGTAATTCACTCGTGACGTTGATTCCAGCTTGAGATATGTCGTGGGCTTCTTTCATCACAGCTTTTTGGATTTCTTCATCTTGTTTAGAGAAGAAATATGTTGCCATTGTTAACATATGAGCAGTGGTATCCGTCCCCGCGAAGAAGAATGTGATGAATTCTTGTAGAATTTCTTCATCGCTAAATTCGTCATCAGTTCCCTTGCTTTCCTTTTGGCGGTGAAGCAAAAGAGTTAGAAGATCTGGCCTTGCACCAGATTTTTGCGTTCCAGGGTTTTCTTCAATCTTCTTCTTCTTGAGTTGTATCATCTCTGTGCAAAAAGCGAAGAACTTTTTACATTTTTGCATGTAATCTCGGTTCCTCTTGAACAGACCAAGTCTCGTTCCTTTCACTCCGAAAATAATATTCTCAGGCGATCGAGTGTTGGTCGCAGCGAGGTCAAGTATCACAGTAAGATATGAGGTTGGTGCTAATCCTTCAATCGTGACACCTTCAAGTTCTTCGCCGAAGAATATTCGAAATACCAACTCTCCTGTGATCATTTGATAGAGATCGAGTATATGGATACGCTTTCCTTTTTTCGTTTCTATTTCTCGTGACAATATGTGCCGAGCAGTATTCACGATGGTGGGAACCTGGGACATAATAAATTCGTATTGGAAAGTCTGTGATAAGATTTTCCGGTGAGTTTTCCATTGACTTCCGCTGTTAAAGACAAGTCCTTTTTGGAGCAAGGGCATTAGAGGTCCGAAAATGGAAGATTTAGTAGTTTTCGAAGGGTCCGTCAAGAAAGCTTTCACTAAATTTGGATCAACGAGATAGATTATTGGCTTGTCGAAGTAATGGGATGCTAAAAATCTCAGTTTAGGATTTTTTTGTATGTTTTCCTTAAACCAGGCGAAGCCATCACCCTTCTGAGTGTCGGCGAAAAATTTTGTGACCATTCCTATCGGAGGCTTGAAATAAACTTCGGCACCTTTTTTCTTGAGTTCTTGGAGGTATAGCCATAGTTTGAAATATTTCCAGCAAACTTGTAGCACCAGCAAACCTATTAGAGTGAGAAAGATCTGCAACCAACTCATGATGAGCGTGGACGTTTTGTCACAAACTCAAGTGTTTCAATAATTAAATAGATACTTTTTCGCAGATCTTAAATATCACTCGCATATGTTAGTACGTGGATTACGTAATTTATTATATTTAATGCGAATGAGTCTTATTTTGACGTAATCCTTCTTGAGTCTAAAAATGGTGATTCTCAGTGATTCAATTCTCAGACTCTCAATTAATGCTTTGAAACTCATTAACCCTCAATACAATGGTCGAACAAAAGCAACAAGGATGGAATCCTTAGCCTTCAGAGTATTAAAATAATAGAAAGAGATCGGAAATGATGAGATAAGAACAGGATAAGCAATTCAAACTGATAATAACAGTCCCAGATGTCCAAAGTTTCAATTGGGACCTATACTACGAACTCAGAGATGTTATCTCTATATTTTTTCGTTGTCAATATCAACATATGGCACTATATTATGTAATGCAGTTTTGTATTAAATTGAAGCTCTTCTCCTTATCTGACTCCTTTTTCATATTTGAGAGAGTAAAGCCTAAGTATTTCATATCACATACACGATATGATTTCCTCAGGAAGCTATCTCAATAGTTTGCTCCTAATTGCGACCTCAAGATCGGAATTAAAACTTAAAATTTACAATTGATATCAGATCGATTACGTCGTGGATGAGAAACTCAAACACAAAAACGGCCTTCTAGGTGTCTAAGTCCGATTGGTCCTCAATAAATGCAGGCAAAGAGCTAGGAGAACAGAAGAAGGAAAAAAAAAAAGAAATTCAGAAAGAAAAGGAATTTTCAGTATTAAGTGAGAAATTAAAACCTATTAAAGCTTTCAGATAGTAATGAAGATCAAAATGGAAAACCAAGGCTCAGGTACGATAACCATAATAAAGGGGCTTCGCATGTAGAGTTTTATTTGAAATCAAAATAAAAACCAGTAGTAAAGGCCCTGAAATTTTTCGTGAACAGCTGAACAGAAAGAATTATTAGATCTTGTCCTACTTTGTTGACTTAAATTGGGGTGGATGGGAAAATTGACTTGCAAGGTATCTATACAAGTCTCGCCTTACCAAACATACTTTAATTTTCTTATTGGTTCTGCATACGAAATATTGCATGTGAGATATTTATGTTATTCTGCATTAGGAAACGTTCAGCATAGGGTTCGAAACTCTCTCTTTCTGTTCTCCACAATGTATCAATAACTGGTCGGATATCTCATCATCACCATCGAGTATCTATCCTAAACCGTAAAAGAGGAAAATTAATTATATTTGAATCGGGCATTTAGTCTGGTATGAACATTAAATGAATCATAAGTTGTGGAGATCTCATAATATCATAAACATTATGCAATAATCTTTAGGAGTGTCTTAAGTTTAATTTCAGCGTCGTTTAGTAACCGACTTCTCTATCTATATACGCTATTAACAAATCGGAATTTCTCATATTAAATCGCATTAAGCAGACCTTTAGATTAATTCAGGCTTCTTCTTTTCGACGTTTAGGTATAAGATGTCTCGTGGTTCATAGAGTGCTCCGAATTTGTAATGCATGTCATATCCTGAAGGGACAGTGAAGTTATAATTTGACAAGAAGATGCTCCAAATTATCTTCCCTTCAATAATCGCCAGATGTTGTCCAATGCAGTTTCTTTGTCCTGCAGAGAATGGGATGAAATTGAAGGGATTCTTCAGGGCTTCTCCTTCAAAATCTGGATTCCCCGAAATCCATCGGTTCATATTGAAACGGTCGGGATCTGGATGAATTGCTGGATCATAGTTTTTAGAAACAATTGCCAGGCTGACCTTCGACCCTTTCTTCAGATGGAGATCTTCGAGATAGAAATCTCTGACCACATCTCTTAGGAATATAAAGGCTGCGGGTGTAGCCATTCTCAGTGACTCCTTGAAAAAGGCATGAATCGTCTCAGATTTATTTAGCAGCTCACTCGTGATATTTATTCCAGCTTGAGATAATTCATTAGCTTCCCGCATGACAGCTTTTTGCACCTCTTCATTCTGAGTAGAAAAGAAGTAGGTTGCCATACATAGCATGTGTCCTGTAGTATCCATTCCAGCAAAGAAGAAAGTGATAAACTCATGCAAAATTTCTTCATCGCTAAAATCTCCCGTTTCCTTTTGTTCTTGCAGCAGAAGCGTTAGCATATCTGATGAGGTAGCTCCATCTTTTTCAAGCTTCTTTTTCTTGCTTTGTATCATTTCTGAGCAGAAACTCACAAATCTCTTGCTCTTCTTCATGTAATCTCGATTCCTCTTGAAAAGGCCGAGTTTTGTTCCTGTGATTCCGAGAAGAAGGTTCTCAGGTGCTCGGGAATTGATAGCAGTGATTTCTAGAAGCTCTGCAAGGTAAGTTGTGGGATGTACTCCGTCAATGGTGACTCCCTCAAGGTCCTCTCCGAAGAATATTCGAAAGACTAGTTCACCTGTGATCATTTGAAACACATCAAGTATGTGAATATGTTTTCCACCTTTAGCCTCTAATTCTCTTTCGAAGATATGACGAGCAGTCTTTACGATGGTAGGAAGCTGCGACATGATGAACTCGAATCTGAAGATTGTTGATAAGGTTCTACGGTGTTTTTTCCATTGGTTTCCATGGGTGAAGAGAAGCCCGTGCTGGAGTAAGGGGAAATAAGGTGCGAGTATAGAAGCTTTGGTATTGGTTGAGGGATCAGATAAAAATGCTTTCACTAAATTTGGATCAACTAGGTAGACTACTGGCTTGTCGAATTGGTGAGTGGCGAAAAATCTCAGCTTTGGATTTTTTTTCATGCTTTCTTTAAACCAAGTCAAAGCATCTCCTTTCGCCGTATCAGCATTAAACTTCGCAGTTATTCCAATGAAAGGTTTGAAATAGACTTCAGCACCCTTTTTTTTGAGGTCTTTAAGGAGTTTCCACAAGTTTAGATATTTCAAGCACATTCTCACAAGGAACAGTCCTATTAATGTGTACAGTAGAAGCTGCCACCAGCTTGTATTGAGCATCATAATTGAATTTTTTAGATCTTGTTATTTATATTTTGTGTTTTGTGTTATAATAAACCTAAATCTCTCTATTTATATGCGTGGATTCGTCATCCTCGTATTATAATTATCTCAGTTACGCACTTTGAGTCGAAATGTTATTATTTTTTTCAAGGCTAGCCTATGAAATTAACAGAGTAGCGCTCTAAAGTTATTGATTGAAAATTCATGAATCAATCCTTATGTTTCGAATTAAGGAAAAAAATAAAGAGAAGCTTTAATGTATCACTTCTAAAATTAATAAATTTCAAAACTATTTTTATGAGCTTTCCTGCGAATACACAGAGTCAGAGATAAGAAAAATTGTAAAATCAAGACAGATGAGCAAAGCTATCTTGAAGCATCTGATTTATTCTCAATTGTAAACTATTTAGCAAGGAATAGGTAACACCATAAAAGATATAAAACATCGCTCATTTTGGTATTTTTATGCCACTTCCTCCTCTTGGCTCTGGAAAAGCTGTAAGATTTTGCCAATGCTGATAGTAGAGCTTTTCATTGGTATTTCGAGCATCGGAGAAAGTAATTTTGTGGAAAACGTTGGCGAGGTTCTCAGGGAATCATTCGTGAATCAGCGACAACCTTGCTACACAAAATACATGCTTTAATATGTTTTGTCTGATCTATGAAGTTGTTAAGTTTTGGAAGTAGTCAACTGATTCATTTTTTGGGTTTTTTATTGGAATTATTACATCCTGGCTTCCGTTGCCTTCGATTATCAATATACTGCTGATAAAGTCCATGAATATGACCATAAAAGACTTATTTTCAGCAACTCTCGGAGTAATTATCTGTAAATACTGATAACTTACCATAGCAATAACTGAATTAGCAGTAAAGTTCAATTTTCGATTCATTGATCTACTGATGGCTTCCATTTTTCGGTTGGTGCATCTGCAACTAAAGATTAGTGTTCTTGTTACATAACTAGCCACAACCATAGTGAACTTTTTCTCTCCTTTTTTTCTGAAAGAAATATTATCGAATATCCAGATAGAGCTTTCTATCTACTTTCATAAATCTTCGGAGAAGTTTTTACAAAGTCTGTGAATCAAATTAAGTTACAAATTGATAGGCAAAATGATTGAATAGCAAATACAGCATAACATATAAACGAATTGTGCGATTTAGGATTCCCAACTTTCATCAAGTCGGTTTGAAATCGCCTGTGAACCAATGATGTGTAGAAAGATCTCTCAAAGGCTCACGTAAATTACGTTGGATTCTTTAAGAGAACCGCTCATTTAAAGGCGGTCCGAGTGTATACCTGCTTCATATTCTTTTTCACGAATAATTTTGAAAGTCACCTTCCGGCGCTGCTGCTTTACTGAAGTGTCTGTTGGTTCAATAAATTGTACTTTGGTCGGAGAATTCTTTTGCTGCCTGAGAATAGAGACGTCTACAGAGCCATGTCTGGGAATCATTTTCTTGTTATTGATAAGAGGGAGTTTTTCGCCAGATTTTTCTCCTGGACTCCGATTTAGACTTGCATTAGAATTAGATCTCCCTCTCAGCGGAGACGACCTTTGATTTTCTTGGGTTTGAATCTTCAATGGATCTGATGCGCTAAAATTATCACTCGCAAATTTCCCAAAAACTTGGCTTTTGATGGAATCTACGGTTGGTCGAGTGTTAAAAATGAGGTCGTACAGCTGTTGATTCGTCATTGTTGGCACAGTTTTAGCTTTTCGTTTGGGTTTTGGAGGAGAATTTAGACTGAACAGACCGCCAAATATCCTCGCGTGTCTGTTTATTGGAGTAGCTCGCTTTGGTTTCTCCTTGGTTTCACCTTCATTGGTTTGAGGTCTTTCTTCAATTTGAGTAGTTTCGGTCATTGTCGGGATTATAGTTTGAAGTTCTTCTTCTTTGCTAATTGGCTTAAATCGGCATAAAACGAGAGGTACAGCCACCGCTTTAGAGGCCGAGTTATGTCGACGTTCGAAAAAAAACTTGGGCTTGGTAGCTGCTGACGTGGGATCGTTTAACATTTTGAGTTCAGATTATCAACTCTTGAATAATTTAAATTAATATCCTAATTAAATCGAAGTTTTTACTGCCAAGATAAAATTTACATCGAAATCCTAAAATGATCTTCAAGAGCTCACTAAGAATTTGAAGTAGAAGGTGTCTTAATGAGCTAGGACCCCCTTTAGGATCAACGTTTATTGGCTGCGGGGCTTCGAATCACGTGTTCACAAACGAAAATGCGATGTGCTATTTTGGCAGTTTGAAGGCTTACAAATTTAGAAAATATAAGAATTCCCGTGGTAATTAATTACCATTGTTTAACTTTATTAAAATGGACCTCCGATTCGGAATACTTCGGTTCTCAGGAAGAGGCATCTTAGTTGATAGTTCTCAGTCCTACTTTAGCAGCAGAGTTTTCCTCGCTAATTCGAATCCGAAATCAGAAAACGAAATTCACTCATCATTAGGCACTTAAATTTTACCCGAAAATTTAAAATGCAATTTGAAAAACTAACCTTTCTCTCACTAAGAATCGAAGTTTAAGCTATTTCCCGAATTATGAAGCAGGCGGCTATGCCTCAGTAGAGCTACACGTAAATAGAAAACAGAGCTCACAAGATGGCGAAAAATATGGAAAGATTTAAAGCCACTACCTCTGAGCGTCCTTTGCTAGGAACTTTCAATTTGGAAGAGGATTCATCGATTTTCAATTCGAGAGATTTCAAAAAAAAGTGGATCTGAATAAATATTGTTGTCACATTCATTCGATAATGAGCGGTATTTCTGCTTCTGCGTGAGGTAATGAGCTCTGCGATGACTTTTGTGGCGATCCTTCAAGGAATTTTCCAACATTTTATTTTTCGAATGCGCTGAAAAATCATATACTTATGTAATTCAAATCAAGGCATGGCTGCTAAAAATAACGCGAATACCGAGACAACGTATCTCTGTAAAATCGAGACGGCTGTCATGCGTCTTCCTACTCTTGGATGTGGTAAGAACATCACTAACATACAAGAGAATGAGAGAAAAATCGTTCCCTACTCCTTAGCCATCTTGGGTCTGAATACTGATCAGAATTAGGGCAAGCGGTGTATTGTTAATCAAATTGTACAATGGTAAGCTTTGAAGAAGAAGGTGTGGTCAGAATGCCTTCCGGCTGTCCATTAATAGTAATATGCTTAGCGAGCGATGTCCCTTTTTGATGGATACGGCTCGTTAATAAACAGAATTCATCACTTGATCATGCAAAAACGAGATCATGACCTAAAAAGATCCTGATGCACTTAATTCTGACCTCAGAAAGAAGAGTGATGGAGAAAAAGTTAATTAAAAGTCATTTGCGTGAGTTATCCATACCTTCAACTCTATTGAACTACCAAAATATATGACAACAATATCAAACTTGCGAAAAGAATTGAGAAAAACGAATTCTCAACTTTCAACAGCTAGCAGCAAAAACCGAAGCAAATGCTAAATTCTGGCAATTCAGAGCATACTGTATTGACACTACATTACCTACATATGCATTAATCCAGAATACATATTTTTTGTCATTCATGTTTGTTATGTGGGAAGGACTAAAGGGTTTTATGCAATGATTCCTTCATTGTAAGAGGTCATTGCCTAGTAGGGTTTTCACTCCTTTTCCATGTGGTTAACTAACCCAAAGTTCCTTTAACCCCCAAAGTGGTGCACTTTTTACAATTGAATATTCAAGGATTAGCAACTCATTTGAACTTTCCTTATGTAGCGGTTGGGACAAGCAGTAGAGGCTTAGATTTGTCATCATTTTCATTAAATTTGGTAGAATTGGTCTCGATTCTCAGAAAAAATGTTCTGCTTCGGTGACCGTTTAGCAGCCTTATTTCATGAGCATAATTAATTTACACTGAAAAATAATTTCAGAGCAGTTTTATAACTTGAAGCATTAATTTTTACAGCATTACTACAACGGTTCCTCTACTTGAAAGATCTATATGCGAGAACATCTTCTATTTAGTTGTTTTTTCCAAGCAATTGAGCCATTGCAAAACTGCTCTAAGTGCGTACAACAAATGTATTATGAGCAAGTGAACTTAGAAAATCCATGCTCTTGTTTTTCATAATGAGAAGGAAACGGGAGCAAAGAGTTTACAGAATCAATTTAATGACTCTTTCAGATCTCAGAAGATTCAGAATTTAGATATCCAGTTCGAAAATTTAAGAAAATTTGCTTTTTCTGGTCTGAGATAAATTATTATTCGGCTCCAAGAATCAGAACAGAAGGCGGTTTATATAAGGTTCCGAAAGGAACTGTGATACAAAATTCATAAACTTAAAAAAAAAAAGAAGCGTGAACTCTTTTCAATGATGCAGCACCAAAGCACCGAGCACCACTCTATTTACCTTGGGTCACCATCTTGCGACCGCCTAGTCTTACCCTTCGTACTTGCCCGTTTCAAAGTTCGCTCGCCAAGAGAATTTGACGAGAACAATGATATCAATGAACCAACAAGTTTACATTCTCTTCCTGAACTTTCAGAAACTCCCCTCGGTATGAAAAGAAATGGCACTGGAAAACCAAACAGTGTCAAATCTTTAATTAATCTTTCGCCAAGAAGTCAAAAAAAAATCGACACGATTATTGATTCTGCTAAAGCACGATTGAAGTTAAAGGATCAGAAAAAGCGACTTGAATTTTTGGCATCTTTAAAGAGGCCTTCAACTTCTGCTTCCACTTCTGCCTCTACTAAAATAACAGACAGCAAGCGCGCTCTCAGAGACCTTTTTTCGTCAGGCACACCTGGTCATATTGACATAAAACCGCCAATAAAGTCTCAGAATCAACTGCCAATCACCGTCTCTCTTCAGTCTCTCCAGCCATCGAAACCTGCCTATCCAAACTTCAATGCATCTACGGCGAGAAAGCACTCACGAACAGTATCAGCTCTTAATATTTCAGCTAGCACAGCTGATTCTACTAGCCGCAACAGTATTGAAAAGCCCGCTTTTTTGAACAAATCGAGAAGACTTTCGGCAAAAACACGGGTTTCTTGGTGCTCTGGGGTTCCTAACGATTTATAGACAGAAGTTAATTATAATATTGAATCCACGAAGCAAACCAGCCTCAAAGCTGGAGATAGGTTTTGACAACTTATTATTCTTTTTTTATTATTGCTAATCATGATATATATATAGTTAGCTTTTTTTTTTTTCTTTGCATGCTTATATCAAATTAATAATTTGCAGTAATCCTTAGTTTGTTTTATCTCAGCCGTTTTTAAACCTATATCAAAATGCACAGCAAATGCCTGCCTTATTTGTGATGCAATACATTTTAACATTTCCATTCCATGAAATCTCTTTTTTTGCCAGAAAAAAAATTGCTTGAGGATCTCTCTCAGACAAACTGAGAATGTCAGAGAAATTTGTTTATTTTCAATATTGCTTCGAGGATCTTTCAATTAGAATTTGAGAAACCTAATTTGTTCAAAGTCCCTTTTCCAAAGATATTTAAATATTCGTGCATAATTTTCTGTTAAATAAAATGAATAAGTCTCAACAGTTCTCCTTTAAGCCGGAGTTAACATCTGAAGACCCTAGGCTGCAGCGCTCGTTTAGAGAGCATAAAGATACTATTCTCTCAGTCGCTTTCAGTCCGGATATGTCCTTCTTTCTCAAAGTTTTATTATACTAACTATTTATCCCAAATAATCCAGGAAGCAGCTGGCCTCAACATGTAAAGATTCAAGTATTATGGTTTGGCACTTCGAATCTCGAAAGAAACCCTTTAAGTTTATCGGACATAAAGTAACAAACCCTCTTAAATTGCGCTTTTTACTAAGCATCTCATTGCACTAGTCCTCTGTCTATAGTATATCATTCTCACCGAACGGTACGATGCTGGCAACCGCGTCGAGAGATGGCACAGCGAGAATTTGGCGGAACACAGCGTAAATACTGAAATTTTTATTGCAGCACCAAATGATGTATGAACTTTTCAAGCGACGGCTATTCGCTGCTGGTCAAAGGGCACAAATCAGCTGTATATTCAGCAAATTTCAATCCAGATGGACGCTTCCTTGTCACATCATCTGAAGATAAAACCGTCAAACTTTGGAATTCTGCAGATCGTAAACTGAGAGTTAGTTTTGAAGGCCATTCTAAATCTGTTCGATGCACGGACTTTCATCCCTCAAGTCGCTCCATTGTCTCTGGATCTGATGATCGATCAATGAGGATATGGGATATTGAGCACAAGCAGCAAGTATTAGGATTCTTAGATCATGCGGAGCCGATAACTTCAGTGACTTTTCATCCAAACTCAGTCTATGTTGCTTCCGCTAGTATGGATAAAAAGATAAAGATTTACGATATGAGAATAAAGAAGTTGATCCAGCATTATGATGCTCATTCTCATGCCGTTAACAGCATTTCGTTCCATCCGTCTGGAGATTTTCTTGTTTCAGCATCAGACGATTCAAAGCTGAAAGTTTGGGACCTTCGGTATAAAAAACTTGGATTTACTCTATTTGGGCACACAGGAGCTGCGACTTGCGTAAAATTTTCCCCTCAAGGAGACTACATTGCCAGTGGAGGAGACGATACTGTTGTTTTGGTTTGGAAATCAAACTTTAGCGAATTACCCCAAGAGATTATCCCAGAGCTCCCGTCGCCAAGTCAAGCCTTGCAAACTCCAAAACCAAAGCCCACACTCACAGAACAAAAACGAGCAGCTTCGGTTGCAAAAGCAAATAAATTACTTATTACCTCGCCGAGAATGGGTCTTGAAAGCATGAGTTTCACGAAAGGATCTCCAAATTTTTCCCGCCGCAGTTCCCCATCTCACACTCATACTGTTCACGTCAGGAAATTCTTACAAGATGTGAAAGACACTTCTGGGATAAAATATTCAGAAAAAGACCCGCATTTATTTGGAAGTCAATGCGAACCTCCGTTCGAAGAAAATTTCACATCGCACGTGCTTGCTCATGAAGAAGTAGCTTATTTTTTTTGAGTCAGCTATGCAATATTAATTTCGTGAAATTTCGTAAATAGAGAAAAGAAGAACAACCGAAGAAGGAAGAGTCTAAGAAAGAAGAGCCCTGGCAAGATGAAGTTTCGAAAGTACTTGGGGCTCTTAACTTGCACTTAGCTACTGTCTCAAAGTAAGCACAACACATTTTCATTTGTTTTGATTCACTTCAAAATTTTCAGGACGCTCATCAATCTACAAACAAGAATGGAAAATAATGAAAATCAAATAGTATCTCTTGTGGACATGATCAAAGGGAACAAGCAATAATCACTACTAAAATACGAAGAAAGATCGTTACTGGTAGTATAAATTCAATTGTATCCATATTATAACAAAATAAGATATGAATACCACAAAAGCTCAGCTAGAGATACAAATAGCTTTTCTAACTAAATTAAAGAAAGAGAATTACCGACAGCTTTTTTTTTTTGAAAGATGTTACAATTTTAGGATAAGATAACTAAAGTTGGAGTCCAAACCTTTCCTCGAAGTAGGTTTATTTTTGGAAAAGAGATTAATGCAGAATTTATGAAAAATGGCACATCAAGTATTGATAAGCCAATTACCTCTCACTTCGGTATCGTTTTCCATGAAGAGAGAGAGATTATGTTAATATTTTGCGGAAATAAACTGTAGCATATATTATTATGAAAAACCGAGTATGACTCTTGAATATAATGAAAATAGCAATCGTTGTCAACCTAGTGAAATACACTATGGAGAAAAACTATAGTAGGTCTATTCTTTTGGTATTATGTAGATAAACGAGCATTTTCTCGAATCAAAATGTCAAATCAATAATGAAAGTCGAAAGGGATATTTGCTCATTGATATATATATATCAATATCCATTATTTGTTAATTCTCTGAGTCATTACATCTTCAACATTGGCAGATCTTTTCAAGGTCATAATCTCAGAGTGATCCAGTAAAATGTTGTCTCTTGCTGAAAAAGATAAGGAACCTTCATCAAACATTGTCTTCGAGACGTCTTCATGAAAAGAATTATTAACTGTGGCGTCTCGGAACTTGTGCGTTTGCGGTCTTGATTCTGCCTCTAGAGTATCTGGTTTCAATTGAATCATTTCTTGCACCGGAGGTACTTTTTTCTTTGGTGGTCTTTTCCAGATATCTTTCCCAATAGAGTATTCGAGGAACACTTTTAATTTGTTAAGAAGCGGGGTACCAATTCTCTTGAGAATATAGCACATTTCCATGATTTGATAAACTAAGCTCAGAACTAACACAGTCGTAACCAAGACAATTATCCCCCAGCCAATATTCAGTTTGGTCTGTTGGTCTAATTTCACACCCAGATACTCATAAATCGAATGTACGAGGAATAGTGATGGGATAATGGCATTCAAGCCCTCACAGGCTTTGATGATCGCGTCTTTGGGCTTTCGATCGAAGAATCTCCATTTAAGGATTCCCACAAGGAAAATGACATTGGTACCAAGAGCTTTGGAACATTGAATGAGAGGATAGTTCGAGAGAGTAGAGACAAACGATACTAACACCAGACTTCTGAGACATGAAGCAAGAGCCCAATATTGGCTTTTAGATTTTGGATCAGGATCTTTTGTGAAGTCTTCTTGATTTGTGAGGATTTTAGTCTTTTTGCAGAGGTTGGGATGGCAAGTGTTGACGTTTTTGATTCTAGTGTAGAGGTAAAGAGCGATAGTTAGACTTGCTGCTGCGATAGTTGCGAGCAGACAAATTGAGGTCGAGAAAATATCGTACCAAGCGATAGGTTTGTCCAAGAAATGGAGTTGGAGACATAAAGACAGGATCATCTGTACGAATGATGAAAGAAACACCGTGAGGATGAGATTCCATTGAATAAAAGTTCTTACTGCATTGAACATATTGAGATATTTCTCTCTGACTCCAGCATTTGCTAGCAATACAGCAGCAATTGCAAAAATTGGGACACTTACAACAAGTGTGAGTAATAAGGACAACTTGCCTCCAAAGTTCTTGAGGAAGAGATAGCTGATCCGAAACAGGTGGAATTTGTTATTTCCTTCTATTCTTGAGTCCGAATTCCAGTATTTCGAATCAGAGGAGGAGAAATAGTTTGGAAAATCATTGCCTCCATTAAAAGAGAAAAACATCTGGAAGAAGAGAAGAGCGTTTGAGCTATAATCTACATTGAGGAACTGGTATAAACCAAGAATTCCGCTGTATGTGAAGACTATTGGGGCACTCATAGTGGAAGCTCCTGAAAGAATAACATTAGCTAGAGAGAGCCCGTATGCAGAATATCCTACACCTTGGACAAGCATAGAAAATGATTGGGTTTGATTTTTGCCATCGAACTCTCCCAGCAAACAATCATAATCATAGATATCTGAATAGTAACAGTCTTGAGAGCTTGGACTTGTACAATATTGACAACCTGGATAGCAGGTTCCACACTGTTTGGTTGTAGAGTTGTAGAAATATCCACTTCCACAAGGACAGATGCTTCCACAGGTACCATTCTGTTCAAAGTAAAATAGGTCATCCGCACAACTTGTGCACTGAGTGTACATTGGTCCTGCACACGTGAGACAACCGAAATAATTCGAGTCAGTTTGATAGCACTCTTGGCAGGATTGTGAATTTGTATCATAATAGGTGCCACTAGGACAGCTGCTGAGACAAGTACTATTTTGAGGATAATAGTAGGTTTGCGAAGGACAGGTTAAGCAGTTCGTTGGTTTCCAGCCATTACATGTAGCACAAGATTTTTCAATAACATCGTCTGAAGGTGCTTGATAACAGTTTCCGCACCAGTTGATATCTGTTCTTGCATAAGTTCCTGCTGGACAGCTGCTTAGACAACTCGATGTAGAAGGGAGTAAGTATTCACCAGAACTGCAACTCAGGCAGTTGGTTGCGAGGGCACCTGAGCAAGTAAGGCAATTTCGAGGTGAAGACGTTGAAGAAGCAGCTTGGAAGCACTGCTTGCACTGCTGAGTGGGAGTATCAGCATAATATCCTGCAGGACAAGGCTTGATACAGGTATTGGTGAGTGGATCCAAATAGAAACTGCTCAAGCAAGTGATACATTGATTGCTGCTTGGTCCTGTGCAGGTTGCGCACGTATTTGGAACACTTGAAGAGGTACTGCTCTGGAAGCAGATCTTACAAGATATCGTGACTGAATCTGGATAATATCCTCCTGGACACCCTCCCAGGCAGGTGTTGTTAGTATAGAGGTAGTTCCCACTCTTACAGCTTGTACAGTTGGTACTACTTCCTCCCGAACAAGTCTTGCAAGTTTTCATTATCGCTGAAGATGATGCTGTGCTGAAGCAAGGCTTACACGTGTTTGATCCTGAATCTCCCCAATAACTATCTGGGCAAGTCTCCACACAGGTACCAGTGGTAGAATCCCAGAAATATGGGGTATTACAGGACAGACAGTTGTTGGAATTGCCAGCATTACAGGTAGCACAGGTGAATACTGTCGGGAAGGCTGGATCGTATTGATAACAGATCTTGCAGGTGAGAGTAGGTAGATAACCCCACCATCCATCTGGACAATTATACAAGCAAGTTTGGTCTTCTTGATAGAGGAATGTGCCTGGCAAGCAAGCAGTGCAGTCTTTAGAAGTAGTTCCAGTACATGTGTAACAGGATTGATTGGTGGACGATGAATCAGGAGCCTGGTAACATTTCTGACAAGTATTCGTGGTAGGATTAGCATACCACCCTATTGGACATGCATCCACACATTTGCCTACTGGTGTTGAATCCAGGTACTGATAGCTACCGCAACTAAGACACTCATTTGAGTTCGGTCCACTGCAGGTGAGGCAAGTGCCATCAGGTGAAGAAGGAGGATTATTTTGATAGCATTGCACGCATAAGTTATTTGGATTGGAGAGCCCATTGGCATAGTAGCCAGGAGGGCAAGTTGAGAGACACGTTTTATCTACACTGAAATAGTATGTCCCTGTTTGACAAGTGAGACAGCTGGTGGCGCTGGGTCCGAAACATGTTGCACATGCCTTACGAACTGGATCGCCACTTGGATTGCTGTAGCATGGCTGGCATTTCCACGTGGTAGTATCTCCCCAGTAGCCAGCAGGACATGAAGCCAAGCACTGTCCATGAGTATTTGGGTAGAGATAAGAATTTGCAGTGCATGAGAGACAATGGCTTGACCCTGTGTTATCGCAACTGCGGCAACTGAAGGGACTCGTGCTGCTAGTACTTGTATAGCAAGGTTTGCAAGCATTTGTGGATGTATCTCCCCAGTATCCGATAGGACAGGAATCAAGACATTTCCCAGAATAGAGGAATCTTGGAGAATCACAAGAGGCACACTCATAATTTGCTGGGCCAATACACGTTTTACAAGTGTATGGGGTTGACGCACTGTTATGGCAGAGCTTACAGGTATTTGTTGAAGTATCTCCCCAGTATCCTGCAGGACAAGGATTGATACACTGGCCACCATAAAGGAAAGTTCCTGTATAGCATGTGAGGCAATGGCTATTTGTTCCTCCATTACAGGTTTTGCATGTGTAAGGGCTCACACCACTGCTGTAGCAAGGAAGGCAGAGTCGAGGGGGGCCTATGCTTCCCCAGAAACCGTCCGGGCATGGAGCTCTACAATCGCCTCCGTTATATGGATAAAGGAAAGCAGGGTAACTACAGGATTTACAGTCGGTGTATGTTCCTGCTATGCATGTTGTACAGGCATAGTAAGTAGTATTTCCTGATACCGTTGTTTGGTTCCAACAAGGCATGCACTTGTTCGTTGAATTATTCCCCCAGAAACCATCAGGACATGGATTCAAACATTGACCTCCAGTATTTGGATGTAAGTATTTTCCTGGATTGCAAGAGCTACAGTGGCTGTCTGCTCCTCCCCAACATGTCGCACAAGAATAGTAAGGTCCTACGGTGCTACTATGGCACGGCTCACAAGTTCGTGTAGAGCTATCTCCCCAGAAGCCGACCGGACAAGTCTTGACACATTCACCTCCAGTCCTGGGATGAAGGTAGGCGGGAGAACCACAGGACTTGCAATCAGCTCTGTTTCCTGCCGTGCAAGTCTTACAAGAGTAGTAATCGGGTCCACTTCCTTGCCAGCATTGTTTGCACTGCCATGTAGGACTTCCCACTTTATAATAGCCATCATTGCATGAAGCTGTGCACGATCCTGTGGGAGGTAAATTCAAGTAACTGTTGACGCATTTATTGCATTTCGTGCTGCCGTCCGCATCACAATCAACACAGGTGTTGTGACAGCCTAGAAAGAAATCAAAATATATTAGGATTCGCAACAGTAAGAAAAGATTACCTGTGCAAACATTTCCTGAAGGATTATTCCAATAATAATTTCCACAGTCGGTGACGCATGTTGTACCATTTAAGTACCAACCATTTTTGCAAGAGTAACACTCTGAAATTGAATTTCCGTAGCAGGTTGCGCAGGCCGGAGTACAAATAACATCAACTCGAATTACTATATCTCGAAATCCAAAAGACTCATCGTACGAATCTTGATTGAGGGTGCTGGTAAAATACAGTGTTATGTTTGTTGAGTTATGAGTGAAATTCCCTGTGGTTGCAGAGGTCCAATAATCAGCATAACTACTTGCCCCGCAGTAGTTATAGACATAAATCGAACCTTTTTCATAAAATTTCTGATATCGCTGTGTCTCATCAACCTTGAGAATATATGAATCGTAGTTGCCACCACCATCTCCAGTTGAACCATCCCAAGAATCAACAAAATAAGCGGTCCATTTTATTTCCACCTTGTTGTGGCCAGGCAAGCCAGTATATGTTTTCTTTGCCCATGCATTTTTGCCAAAGCAACCGTATCCACCTACGATATAGTTGTAGTAACAATATGAGGTGCACACATAGCCAAGAGAAGTCGACCAACCTGTGGTTGTAGGTGAATATTCATCCAAGTCATATATGTATAATTGTGCTAAAATTTGTGAGTTTGTTTATACGATCAAGTATTTACCATTGCAGCAAAGAGACAAGATAAAGAGCGTTCCAATTAGCAGTGGAGCTCCTAAATTTCGCATTTCGATTAACAAGACAAAAATAATTCTCAAAATTAAAGTAATAATTTATAAGAATTAATTCTCTTTCGAAAGTTATAATCTGCAAATCAAATAACGTACTTCAAGTCCGATTGAGTTTGATAGGTTGAGTCACATTAGAGTGCCTCAAAACCAGCCGTAAGCAAAATTTTAAGTTTCGTTCATTGCTTGTTGTTTTAAAGAAGATCAGTATGTTAAGTTCGGATAGAGCTAATAATCTTCATTTAAATTATAGAGCCAACTTTGATGCATTATTAGCGATATTTATTCTCAGCAGCAAGTTTGAAACTTACTTTCAAGATTTTCTCCCAAGAATGCAAGGGTATCAATGCCTCCATTAAATCAGGGAAAAAAACGGGAGAATGTAGAAACTATCGTATTTCCCTTAAAAGTTCGAATATCGGCGAGAGACATCTTTAACTCGCCCTCAATGTAATTAACAAATTTACTCAAACGGATTTTTGAGAGAAACCAAATTGCTAACCGACTTGGTTATCAAACATCTTCAAAATACTACAAATTAAAATAATTAATCGAGGGTGTTAAACTAAGTTTTCACTCAATTAAAATTTATTTTACGGATTGATACAGTTGGAATTTGAATGCACCCTCTCAGGCTTTAGTATTCACCTAAAATATGTATGTATTCTAACTCGCTAAAAGGCTTGAATTTGCCCGAAAGACTCTTCTTTTCGATTTCAATTAATGGGTATCAGATCTTGATTAAAAGCTTTCTTGGCATGAGTTTGAGACTGTACCAACAATCAAATTCTCTAACCTGTGGAATTGCGGCTCTCAAAACAAAATATCCATGTTTCTCTTTCACAAAGTTCTGAAAATTATTGAAATTAAGTATTATATGAAAAAAAAAACAAAACAATGAGACTCAAGACTATCAACCCTCTTAATTGCGATTAATTCCTAATTAAGATTTTTATTAGGACAATTATGAGGGCAGTGTCCTCATGCGGTTAGGTGGTTTTCTAAAAGGTTAATTCCTTCCTTGCTTGTAATAGCAATGAAGGAGATATTCAGGGTTCATGGCTTTCTTAAGAGCTCATTTTGGTGTATAATGTGAGAATTTGAAAGCAAGTTGTTAATACACCTTTGAAGTGAAAATCCGACTCGTGTACTGAAGATTGTAAATTATGTAATAGCTCAGAATGTCCAAACTACGCCATCTTAACTTTCCTATCCTACTTCAGCGATTTTACGAACTTTTTAAGATGAAATCTATAAAATCTCTGAGTAGTTTTTGACAAGTATTTAATAAAGTGCATCCCCTTTAAAATCATGGTACATCGGACAGGAACTCTATAGAACAAAAGGAGAAAATGGAATTTTAAAGTATTTTAGATGGCGGTTGTTGTGCCCACATATTTTGAATGCAGCTGGCTACTCGTTATAATGTTGGGAAAAAAGGGCATTTACTTAAAAGAGGTAACGTTCTTTTTTGTTATGAGGTCCTTTGTTAAAACATTCTGGTAGACATTTCCAAAAAAACGTAGTTGTTCTGCTGTTTAAAATTTCTGGTGGAATTTTAGTCAGATAAAGAATTCTATTCTATTCGTAATCATCAAAAACTTCTTCCCAAATTGCAAATCATTTTGGGATTCTGGGGCGAGTTCTCGACCACTTCTGCGTTGTTATATGCTTATTTCGAGATACAATTTTTCAATATGTCAGATATAAACATAGCGAGCGTTATCTTGAACATCCATGAAAGAACTCATTTTTGCTGTTAAACTTCGCAGCTGAGTCAATCAAAAAAAATTGAATGTGAAAGGCACTATTCTGACCGTATTCACAAGTTTTGGATTGAAATTAAAAGGATCAAATATTGGCGCTATTTGGTCAGAAGTAATGGGAAACAACTGCGTTTATAAAACAAGACATTCGAATTCCGATTTCCATGCTCAGGTCTCCATGTTTTAAGACCATTTCTAAACTATGGTCAACCAGCAAACACGCACAAATATAGTGAGTTGAAAATATCTAACTATCATGATTGTGTATGAAAGCAGATAGAATGAAAACCTACAATCTTTGAGCTCAATCAAGTCTTGTAAAAGCCACACAAATATTCCTTAAATGATTTGCTGGCAAATGAATTCTGACATCTCATAATAGAAATATTCAAGCAAGTTGATGATATGCAACCGGCTGATGATTAGACTCTCCATTTCTTGTTTTCAACATTTGAATTGATTTACAGTTTTTGCTGGTATCTCAAACAAAAATCCAATTCTTTCAGAATAACTCAGATATGCAGAATTTATTAACTCAGGTTGTAAAGATAAAAATATTCATGACTTATTAAGGCAGAAAATCAAAAATGCTGAACCTCTTTGGATCTAAACCCAAAAAATCTACTGAGCTTCCGGCTGCTTCTCCCAGAGTCACTAAGAAGGAAGTTCCAAAACTCATGTTAAATCAAACAATGGGAAGAATTACCAACGTCACTCCGACCCGTCAAGCAAATACCCAAAGAGATAGCCAACGGGAGAAATCGCCCCCTGAACAGAGACTCATTACGATTTTGAGGAATGATCTGTCTCGTAGAGACCTTGAAATTCAAAAACTGAAAACTGATATCAAGCAAAAAGATAGCATCATTAGCAATCTGCAAAAAACTAACAACGAGCTGATAAGCCGGGAACAAAAGCACCTAAATGAGATAGCTCACTTAAAAAATGAGTTAGAAAAACTGAAAGCGAAGCAATCGCCAACGAAAACAGAGTATTTTCTTTATTATTCGCTTGAAAGAGTCACATATCGAATAGATCGTCCCCAATCTCTGTTCAAAAAAAGGCATTAGCTTCTACGCTCAATGTTAATGCGAAATCTCTGAAGAAAATAGAACCGAGGAAACCGATCGGTGGTACGAATAAGAGTGCGATCATGCAAGGGCCCCCAGACTTAAATGACAGCTTTGAAGCTCCAACGTTTACTCCTAAGAATCAAAAAATCGATCTTGCTAATTTCATGAAGAAGGATGAAGAGCAGCCTCAAGAAGAAGAAGACAAAGTTGTAAAGATTCTGGTTATTTTCTCATTATTCAAACTGATTTCTCACAAAAGGCTGAAGCATCTTCGATGAAGGTATTGAGAATGACATCTTTCGGTGGTGGGGTTCCTATGCCAGGTAAGTAATGTTAGCGCCAAGTAGTGACATTCTTGAGTAGGGGGTAATCCTCGCGATCTGAGGTTATATCAATCTTTTGGTGCAGTTCCCAAAAAAATTCAGATAGCATCAGAAAGTATTTAGTGATTAAAGAATTCTGGTCTAACAAATCATGCTACAGAGAGCTTGGTGCAAAATTTAACGAAGAACATTGTTTCTATCTCTCATGCAATTGTCGCTGAAGGTAAATATATCATAAGTATGCTGACGCTCATGGATGAATCAAAAGAGGAGGTCAAAACTGACACTGGCAATCCCGAGATCAAAAGAACTTTCACAAATGTTAATTTCGTGCCCATTCAAACCCAGACTACTCAAAAAATCGTAAGCAAAGAGATTTTTTATTGCTATTTCTGATGCCGGAATCGATGAAAACAGGAAAATTCACCATCGACAGTAGATACTCCAACCGAAAAGTCTCCCATACTGTCAATGCAAGAAACCCAGTCCCTAAACGCAAAACCTAAGGAAGTTCCACAACTATTCGAAGACTTCTTTATGATCGGAGTTGAAAGAGAGGATATTGTTGCATTCGAAAAGCAAAATCCTACGTAACCGATTTAATGTGGCATCTCTAGAAACTAAACTAAATTTTAAACAATCAGTCTAAATGAAGGAAAACTGCCTCCAAAATTCCTGTATAATTATCCAGGATCCAAAGAATTTCTAAAGAGGTAATTCATCAATGTATTTGAACATTTCATGACCCTGTTATTATCTTCAAACATAGAGCACCAAGAAGCTCGTTGCCAGATTTCGTTTTTCCATTCCAAGTCAAGATAAAGAAAGAGAAGATTACCTCCACTAATGGTCTCTTCGAGTAACAATTAAACCCAAGACATTCTTTCTAAACTCAAGAAATAAATACTAGAATTGTGCTTGAGAAGAACAAATCTGAACATAAATCAGATTGCTTTGTTTTTCCTCTTCTACCAGGAGACATTGATATTAGCAAGTGTAAAAATTCGGAGATAATTCGAAGAGGAAATCCAAACGGTATGCTTTACCTAATATGTCTGAAGACTGTCGACTTCTTTGAGCTGGTAATGTCTTTCTTGTAGAATAGTTTCAATAGATGACCAAAATAGGGGTCTAAAGAGATAATCCCACCCACTACACCAAAAAAGGGAGAGAAAGTAACTCCTAAAAAAGGAGAGAAGGCGACTCCCAAAAATGGTAGCAGGGTACCGTGGGAAAGGAAGTTCTGGAAGGTAGAGAGAGTGTGCTGCTTCATGACGTTCTATCCTATGATCAAATTTTTCATGGATCTCAATGTTTGCGTGCTTGGTAATTTACTATCTATTATGTGAATAATAATCTTCCCAGATATGTTCAAAACCTCAAGAAATAAAAAGATTACTTCGACTTCGAAAGCTGATACCGAACTCCTTAAAGAACTTGAGGCGAAGTGGGTCCAAGAGGTTTTCTTTCTTATCCAAAACAAAAAGAACTCATTTACAAATTAATTATTAGTTTACATCAGCCCAACTTGAGCCTTGCTTAGAGAAGTTATTGTTTGAGATCCCCAAAGAGTTCGGGAAAAAATTGATCATTCCTTTTGGTGGAAATGAGCGACTCTTGGCCCATATACCCGAGGAAAAGTATGCATTTTCAATGGAGGCGGCAACGATCAGCCCTGCTGTGTTCTCGTATATGCCACTATCGGACTTATTATTCTTGTTCTCAATCGTCTTGAGCGAGAGAAAATTGGTTATAATGAGCAAGAACCTCAACCTTTTGACGAGCACACTGTAAGTCCTCTAAAAATTCAGAATTAATTATCATTTTTGCTCTAGAATGACTATCTATGCCCTACTCAAGCCATTTAGATACACCTATCCCTTGATTTTCAATCTGCCTGAGCTCTTGATCCCTCTCTGCGACGCGCCTGGAGGAGTATTAATTGGCATTAATCAGGGCGTAGACTACTTACAAGCAGAAGAGTTACACAAGATCTATACCGAATGCATTTTCGTCGTTTTAGAGGAACCAAAGATCATCCTATTCACTGCGAGTAAGCTCTCGATTGTGGAACCCAACTTCGGAAGTCTCAAACAGAAAGTAGCATTGTTATATAGCGATTTTAACTCCGCGCCGGGCAGAAAAATTGAGTATGGAGTAGCGAAGAAGATGGTGGAATCAAAATCAGCATTACTCGCAACACCCAAAACTCCAACCACCTCACACACGAAAAAATTATCTAACAACATTCCGAAACAGTTTACGGGTCCTAATCGTTCGGACAATGCTCAATGTGAGAAAATAATGAAACTATTCCACGATGCGTTCATAGAGAATATCATCAAGCATATCCCTAAGGATCCGATTTACACAATAGTAATAATTTTTTGCACAAAATTTTTCTTGATTGCTAACTCATTTGTTAAATAATAATAGGGCAAGGAATTAGATTACAGCACGATTGCGGATGAAATCATCGAAAAAAATCCAAAGGACAAACCTTTTTTGGAATCGTTCCTTTATTCGCAGACGTTTACCTATTACCTCGAGTTGTTCTACTTTGGCGAGAAGACGTTTTAAGAAGATCATCAATTTTTGAAAGTGAAATAAAACTTTATAAAGTAAGAAGCAACAATTTGATCCGTGCAAATCAGGCTGATTTCTTTGAAATGGGTAATGATGCATTTATAATTCAGATAACAATATCAAAGATCAATTAAATCACGATGAAAAGAAATAACCATTATACCAGCTTGAGTCCTTCCACCTTTATAGTTTACTAGTGTAATTAATGCTATTTGTATGATAAATTGGGACTATTACAAGAATTCTTTAACGTAAGAAGAAAAAAAGTTGAACTTCGAGATCATCCTTCACTATTAGCAGACGCCATGAACTAGGCTTCATGCTCTTGAAATAATAAATAAATAAAGAGAACTTATTGAACATCATAGTTCAACATTTGAATGGCTGGAATAGCTGAGAGACGAAAATGAACTCTTCATGCGCAATTCAAGGAAGAGTATGTTAACATATTGAGGCATTTTCTATCATACGTACAACTGAGCTTATAAGAACAGTGAATTTCTACCTTAGAATTCAAAAGAGATAACTATTGAAGTTTAAACTGACAAAACCTAAACAACGACCAATAGCGCCCGTTCAGCTGGGATCATTTAAAACTCTCAGAGAAGGTCACGATCTAACGCTTTCATGGGTGTTTTTCCGATCCGAAAATTCTTGAGTTAATGCTTTCGTGATTCTGTACAAAACTCATCAATCTCTGGATTAATTTTTTTCCACTCATTCAACGCTCAGAAGATTTTAATTCTTGAACCTTGATACCTATATAAGCCTGTTTTTAGAAACTTAAACTCAAAAATCAAAAAATCACTATTTAGCATTTACTTCAATGAGCGAAGAAAGCCAGAAAAAATACCCTGAGCACAACAATTTCGCTGTCTTCTACTTCTACCTCCAAGGAATCGGAAGTCTTCTTGGATGGAATGCAGTTCTGACTGCTTTGGATTTCTTCGCTGAGAAATTCCCATTCGCTAAAGTATATTTTACGTTCTCTCTCCCAAAGTTCGCAGCCAACCTCTTATTCTGCCCGTTGATGGTGCAAATTGCAAGAAAGTTCACATTAAATCAAAGAGTCTCTGGAGGACTTATTCTAATAGGAATTTTCTTGCTCCTCCTTCCAGCTGTTGGTGAACTTATGGCCAATGGAATCGGCTATGGTATTACTCTTGTCATTCTTTTCATCCTCGGAGGATTGAACGGAATTTCTTGCTCATCGGTTGTCGGATTTGCTGCCAATTTCCCTCATTTCTATATGGCAAAGCTTATGGCTGGCAGTGGAATCGCTGGTCTTATCCTAAATGCTACAAGAGCAGTTTGCTTGGCTATCTTCGGCTCTCAAGACGGCTTACTGGAGAGCACAGCTCTCTACTTTATCTTATCAGCAGTGATGAGTGTTGGTTGCGCAATGGTGCATCAGAGTTTCGTCAAGACCGAGTTCAGTCAATACTGGTCCAAGAGAGGAGATGTGAATCACGTCGTTTTCGATGAAATCGATGCTTTCCATCAAAATCACATCGAAGAAAATAACTTGAGTAATAGACTTGTTAAAGTTACGGACGGACAAGTCACTGATTCTGATAATTCTATGCTTGGATCATCTTCGGCGGTTCCTTCTAAAATGCCTCCTACTTTGTTGGGAGTTATGAAAGAAATGTGGATATATGGTGCCCTCCTGGTCCTCTTATACGTTCAAACTTTCATGCTTTTCCCTGGAGTATCTTTGTCAAGAACGATAGGCGACCTAGATTCTGCTTGGAACGCTGTTGTTGTTATTACGACATTTAATCTTTTCGACACTATCGGAAAGACCATTGCAGAAAAAAGAAGCCTTTTTAACAAGTACTCTGTTATAGTTGTACTTGTAATCAGATTCGTCTTCTTCGCGACTTTCATCAACTTGAAGAACAACAAGAATACGAATTTCTTGGACAGTGACCTCTTTGCTATTATCAATATGGCATTGTTCGCCTTGCTCAATGGTTACTGCACAAGTGCACTTTACACAATGGGACCGGAAGCTGTTGCAGACCACAAGAAAGAAACTGCTGGATTTATCATGCAGTTATCTCTCTATTCCGGAATTATCTCTGGATCGTTCCTCGCATTGACATTATCAAACTAAAGTGCATATATTCCCGAATAATAGTTAATTTTGATGCTTACATATTACAAAGATGTAATCATTATACGAGAGAGGCTAGATATATTTTCTTTGCCTTAGTGGTTTAATATATCTATCGAAATATATCTAACATACAAATTTCGGAACAATTTAGTTTCGTGAATGATTTCCTAAATTGCACCAAGGGAAAAGAACATAAAGAGGTTGCAGCAACAAGTAGATTACATTTTTTGGAGCTTATTTGAAACGATTCTCCCAATATTTTATATTTCAGAACACAATTAACAAAATTCGGATTTTTTGTTAGATAAAGGGGCTACTTGCGCTGCTGACATCGAATTTGAGTAAGTTGTGTTTGGAAATGCAATATTTTGATAAATAGAAAAAAAGTACTAACGTCTCCTCACAGCTGCGAGAAATCGATATGCTAATTATTAACTAATATTTTGAAGAGTATTTGGAAAAATGTTTAAGATAATTGGAATATTTATGTTGAAAGCTATTCTAACAATGAAATATATTTGCCTTTAAATAGTTTAATCGTCTCTGATGCTGGCGACATAAACGCTAATCACCTAACATAGGTAGGTGTTCATCAAATGATTAATTTTTCAATATTAAGCTGAGCTCATAAAATCCAATCTTATGCATGCCTTTTGAATCAAAGGAGAGGACGATGAGATATAATCAATGTTTTGCTCCTTTTAGGGTTGTTAGTTTGTATTATTTCTTCTTTGAAATTTTAACCGTCTTTCGATAATAAAATAATTCGCAGCTCTCTGTTGCAACGAGTGAGTATTACATCAATTTGATTTAAATATGAAGAAAGCACGAGCGATATCGGCTTCAATCAAAAAGCACACCATAAAATCCAGCACTCCATCAGAAGATCGACCAGATCTCGATGGATATCTCTCGCCAAAAACCATGAAGCTACAGTATCACTATTTCTCCATGGCTGTTAATTAAATGAAACAATTATTATTTTTTTCCTTTCTAAGTCCTGAAAAGTTCGTTGAGAAGAAGTCTTTGCCGGAACATCTATACAACCCTTATATCTACATCAAGAAAGTCACATCCAGGGCAAGCAACAGGCAACATCGCTTCGAACATCCTGATGTTTGGAACACGAGCTGCAATTTCTTCTCGCATCGCAGAGTTTACAACCAGCGCGTTGATGAGTTCGATGAACTACAAAAAGCTTCTACAATGAGAGAAGGGGACATGGCAATATCTTCAGAATCATTCGCCAAGAAACTATCAAAAGAAGAGCGTGATCAAGCATATGCTGAGAATGCTGTAATATATTCTAAGAAAATGTGTTATTAATGTCATTTTAGAATTTGAAAGACTTTACTACAGGCATATTCAAGAGAATTTACGACTTTTTCAATAATAAAAGGAGCAGAGACCATCAAGACACAGAAGAGGGACAGACCCAAGCCGAAGAGGATATTTCGAAGCAATTTGATTCGTACTGCAAGTCTAAGCGCATCTCCTTCGCATCAACAACAAAAGATCCTGAGAATTCCAAAAAAACGATCACCGTAATCGATGAAGATAAATTTGGTAACGGCTTCAAGCTTGAAACTTCCCTTGCTTATTTCGATTATGTTGTTATATCTAGTGGAACTTTCAGTCTTTTTGGACTTTTTCTACACGCTTGGATTCAAGCAGGCTGATACTGAAGATCTCAAGAGGTTTTTTGAGCATTTTGCTGAAACCAAAACCGTGGTTGCAGATACTGCGATCAAATCTCCTTCAAAAGTGTCCCCTACAAAGAAGCTGCCAGCTCAACCGATAACTGTTCGGAAGATTTCTATGAGAGCGCTGCTGTACAACTATAAGGTAATTTGAACACTCTTTGGAGAGAACAGAAACTCATCTTAATTTTAGAAATTTGTGAAAGAGAAATACAAAGTGAGGTATATTCTGAGTGAGAAGATGGCTAAACAGCGCAATGCGGATGTGAAGGTCTACCTTAAAGAATTCCATGTCAGACATCTTAGGTTGCTGGTTGATTAATCCATTAATAAATGTAGGATAACTATGAAGCAATGAAGAATGACATCCTTCGCAGCAGAGAGGAAGAAGAAAGAATGAGAGCAGTCATTGAATCTTATGGTCGAAATCATTCCGGGGATATTATTCAAAAATTCCAAGAGGTATCAGAGTTCAAAAATCAGCTCTGGAGAGACAAAAAAATACTTTTGAGATTCCTTCATCAACAGTACCAGAGGGCACCTTTCCAGCACCTTGAATTGGATTCGCTGATTGAATTGAGTGAAGAAAACAGAAACGCTAGCACAGAGCAACTGACGCTGATTGGAAAATTCATTCATGAGTTCAAACAGGAGAAACACATGTTCAAAGAGGATACATTTGATCTGTTTGAAATAGCGAATTTCATCCATGAGAGAAAAATGAAGAAGTCTGAGTTTGAGCTTATCTCTCAATACATCACGAAGATGAAAAAGTATTACAACCAAACAAGAGGTCATGACAAAAACTCCTACGTTGAACCAAAAGAGCCAATGCAAAACATCATCCTCAGTGCTAGTTTCGAAAAACTCTGCAAAAGAGCTGAATCCGGTCATCGAGTCATTATTGAATTCTTGGAAAGCATTGAAAATGTCTTGGAGCAGCATTCTATAGTTGAAGTGACTCCGAGAGTTGCTAAAATTATGCACCAAAATATCGTAGGCGACTTCATTCTCAAATTCTTTGAATCTCTTGACCAAGCTTTGGTGGAAAAACTAGGAAAGCTTGAACTACTGTCAAATCTTCTTAATAGCGATGAAGCAGGAACACTTTCTCCAGAAGCTATCGTGAATTTAATTATCAAAATCTTTGACGGAGTGAAAAATTTACAAGATGAATTGAGAGAAGCACTTCGCCAGCACAACGAAAAAGAAGCACCGAAACGACTAATGCCGTTCCCAAAGCCTCAGTTTGCTGTTCATAATGGAATAGAAATTCAAAAGGATGATGATATCGACCAATTCATCGATTTCCTGAATGAAAAAAAACCAAATGCTGGAAATAAAGAAGTTGGATTCGGAGAAGGCCTAACTGACAAAAAGAAGCTTGACGATTCGTTTGAGCTCATGTTAGGCGAAAAGAAAAAAGCTCCTTTGGGCTTCAAAGAAGACGATAAGATCATGATTCTGGGTCAGCAGAATCTTGCTGATTCTGTTGATTTAGGAGAAAAATTGAGTGGATTTGGTTCATCACAACAGCAACAAAGGCCTAAAGGTGCTAATATCCAAGGTATGGTGGACTTTGCTGACTCACCATCAGGTATACCAACTTTCAAAGATAGAAATATCCTGAAGGAGCAACCCAAAGAGGTGCCGAGGGAATTTTCTAACTTTAGAAGGGAGGCCCAAATGGATCTTCAAAGTACGAAGCAGCAGCCGCAGCTGCAGCTGCAGGAGGAGCTCTTAAAGGATATTAAGAAAGATTTTGGTTCATTAAATGAAAATCAGATGCTGGGTGGAAATATTGGACAATTGAGTGCGGCAGGTGATAATCCAAAACTTCGTCAACTTCAAAGCCTGCAACAGCAATTCCAGCAATTACAGATGGAGCTAAATCAAAGACAGCAAGGACAGCTTCAGACGTCAAATCAATTGGCAGGAAACCAAACCTTGCAACAGCAATCCGGGTTTCAACCGCAGCAGCCTTTGCACTATCAACAAACTCAGCAACAACAGCCTAATTTCCAGAATCAGCAACAACAGTTAGGAACCTTCTCTCAAAATCAATTCAAAGATCCTACCACTCAAAACCAGCAACGATTCGGGGCCTTCAGTCAAAATCAATTCCAAGAACCAACAACCCAAATCCAGCAGAGATTTGGAGGTTTTGGTCAAAATCAATTCCAGAACCCCAATCTACAGAATTTACAACAACAACTGGGTACCCAATCTCAAGAGCAAAAGCTTTCTCTGTTACAGCAACAACAAAAATTAGCTGAAACTCAGAAAGCACCATCTTTCAGGCAGCAGCCAACTCTATCTCAAGCAAACCTGATAGACCAATCTTTGCCTCCACTACCTACAAATATTCAACAGCAGAAGAGTTTGCTAGGTCAGCCTCAGCCTTCATCTTTCCAACAAGCCTTTGGAAATCAACAACAGCTCCCTCCACAAGCCCAACAGCAAGCTTTTTCCCAATTCCAGCAGCAGCAAATGCCTTCTCTTCAACAACAGAAGAGTTTGCTAGGTCAGCCTCAACCTTCATCTTTTCAGCAAGCTTTTGGAAATCAACAGCAGTTCCCTCCACAACAGCAGCAGCAATCCCAATTTTCACCTTTCGATTTAAATTCGAGGTTTGATCAGCAATTCCCTGCGCAGACCAAGCTACCTGAAATGGCCGAACTTCTAAAGAACCCTCAAATCGTCGAAGCTCTTTCCAATCCGGAGTTCCTCGAAATGTTTAGAAACTATCAGCAGCAGCTTCAACAACAACAGCAGAAACAGCAGAATGTAGTGCCTATTAAGCAACAGGAAAATCTGCTATTGCCGAGTTTAAAGTCAAATCAACCCAAGGTCGAGGATCAATTATTGCCAAGTCTTATGGGTTTGACAGAAAAAGACAAAAACGCATCTTCGAAAGACTTGTTGTCGAAGGACAAGGAGAAGAACTTTATGGATACCTTTATGTCGGTAAAGTCTACAAATGTTGGAGCAAAAGAAGAGACGCAGGTGCCACCGTTGAAAGACTTGGGAGCAATTGACCAATTCAAACAGGACATGTTGTTGAAAACTTCAAATTCTGCCAACCGCATGAGTTCTACTGCTAAATCAGCGGCTACATCACACATAAATAAAGTACTAGAAATGAAGGATCCTGAATTACTTGCGAAGTCTACTCTTAAAGAAAAAATTGACGAGACTGTATATCTACCTGAAGCTGTGGGCCTTGGAAAATCTAAACCAACACTGGGAAGATTTGCTAACTATGAAACACTTCTGCCGTCAAGTTATTACACATATCTTGCGAAGCAAAACGTTGAAATGGATGATAACAAATGGTATCTGAGAGCTCATCACATTGAAACTCTCACAGGTAACACATTCATTGCTATGTGAATTAATTTTCTCTTTTATTAGAAAATCCAAAATCTGTCAAGGATAATCTCCTAGGCGCAGAGTATATAAGCTATTTCTCAGAAGTCCCACAACCAAAGAAAGGAAAAGACATTGTTGGATACAGTGAAAAAGAGGGACTTATTGCAAGTCTCGAGAACCAGCGTGAAAAGTATAAGCTATAATCATTGACATTTTAGTTATTCCTTCAAACTTATTAGACTCAAAGCCGAGATCGAACTACAACAAAAAATGCGAACATTGAAAGCAGGACAAGGGCTAGTGGGGTCGAAAGCTGTTCAAGAGATAGCAAAGTAAAAATAAAATTTTTCTCCATGTCATTGAACCGCTTCTTTTTTCCAACAAAAGGTATTACGACACCAGTATCAAAGAAAAAGCTCAAGGGCTGACACTCATGGTCACAGGATATGAAGGAATTTTGGACGAGCTCAGAACCCAAGAAAGGGAATTGTAAGAGCTGATTTGTTTGAATAGATTTGTAACCTGCTCATTTAGATTGAATAAGAAGAGAGAAGAAGAATTTAACCAATTGAAGCCTCCACCTAACAAATGGTGGGAGTTGAAGACACCTGATTTTATCGAGCAATACAAGAAGCATAAGTTCATGATTCATTCAGATCCGATTGATTATGAGGCATATCTCAAATATGTTGAAGAGCTCAAAACAACGGAACTTACTTAAGAGCATATTTTACACTGTTGTTATTCTCAAGAATTAGTGGTTGTATGAACAAATTAAGCTTGATTTCACATTGGAAAAATATTTAGTTGGTTTTGTTTGCGCACTAGCAGAAATACATGAGTGATTGAATTTTGACGCTAAAATAAAAGCAACACAACTTGATTTTGATCCTGCGAGGTGATGTCATTATTTCTGATCGCTCATTCATTATTCATATATTAACACACTTTGATTAGCGAAAATACATGTGAAGTCACGAATTACATGTAGGGTAGTGCATTGATAAAATATATATATGTACAAATTAGTTTCCACCCATTTAAACAGTCATCAGAGGGAGAAAAAAAAAAATGAACTCTCAAGTGAAAATTCAATGAACTTGATGACGTAAGTTCTTTTACTCCATACGTTTATGTATAATTTTTTCAACAGTCAATGAGCACTGTCCGAATAGAATTGATAATGTTTATTGTTTTCTTTTCTCTATACGGTCCATTTTGTAGATGAAAAACTTTGTTGGATTTCTGTAGATATGATAACCGATTCACTAACAGTTCGAAAGAACTCAAATCACTGAGGTGCAAATAGAATCCACACAAAAGAAAGTATGTGGAATCCCGAAAAACGCAAGACAAAGACAATTACGATTGATAGCAAGTGGAAATCTGACACAGGTTCATTCACTCAGTGCACACTATTTCTCAATTGGCATGATCCCATAATTTTCTTTTAACTAATTTGTTTCTCTTTTGAGAGAAATTAAAGCCAAGAATTGCGGTTCCAAATAGTTCTTAAAATTCGAAATATATTTGGCTTCCTTTGGTTACAAATTCGTTTTGATGAATTAGAATTTTCACGATTTAAAGTTATATATTAGAATTTCGAATGTTTGAGAGCAAAATTTAAATTGGGCTTCTTTTTCCCAATGCTTGGTACAAAAACCTACATCTGAAGCAGTTCTGGTTATATTTCCGCCATTTGAATGGCATCAGCATTACATATGCAAAGCTTTCGAGAGAAAATGTAAAGACGCAACTTGAGCCTCACTCCAATGAGTAGGAAACTTTTCCCTTATGTATGTAATTCAACCAATCTGTCTCATGTAATCCAATCAAGGGTATGTGATTTAGTGGTCCTCGTCACCAAAAACGATCCAAGGATTTCTGGATCTCATGAATTTAAAGTTATCTCCTGCCCAGGAGTTACTCAAAATAGACTACACCTGAATAATTTAATCAAAGTCGAAATACTCAAAATTCTTTCACTACCGTAAAAGGAAATTTTTTGATCAATATTGAATAAATCTTATTGCTTCTGGAATAATATTGCTCTTGAATAGAAGGATTTTGAATTTATTAGAAATCATTTGCATAATTTGGACACCAGTCGAAATCAAATGAAGCACTGGCAAGAACAGGTCCGTTGACAGATTAAGGTTCAGAGAAGCCATCAAGAACACCAAATAATTCAGAAGTTCAGCTTCATTTTCCATTTCTTAAAGTTGAACCATTGTGCTTGGAGATCGGAAGGGTTCGTAAACTTTGATTGACCGTTTCCATCCTTTGGATAATGATTATAGATTTAATTGCATGCCTCTAAATTGAGTTTGAGTTCGAGTCTTTTATAATCATTTGGAAAAAAAATCATTTTACGTAGTATGTCCTCCGCAGCGAAAACATCATTTACTCTCTCTAAAGAATGGCGAGCCATGGATCATCTCGACGAAGAAATTGCGTCAGACAAACTCCTTGCGCGACAATCAGAGACAGAATCTGAGCGTGATGCTATTAAATTGTTTAAGGAGTCTGCAGACTCACAACAAGAAGACCCAGAAATCAAATCTATTCTTCCTTATAGCTCTAATAGAAATATGATTGATCTACTCGAGGATTTTGGCCCTCTCCCTGATATTATCGCAAAAGCTTACTTTCACCAGCTTCTTGACATACTTGAAAATTTTCAGAGCAAGATGGGAACTATTCATGAGCACATCACGCCAGAGAATATCTTGGTTGATTCTTCTTATAAACTCACAATGAGGATAGACCTTGATTCCAAACTTGGCGTTCCAAACCATGATGGTCTCACTGTTTCCTCTGGTCTCTTTGAAAAGGATATTTTTGCTCTTGGAGTCACTCTCTTTATTTTGGTGACAGGAAACAGACCTTTTGATAAGAGTAATGAAGATGACGAACTCTATTCACTACTCATCAACGGAGAATATGATGAGTTTTGGGAATTTCATGAAGAATTGAGAGTTGAAAATTATGGGTTTATGTGTCCTGGAGGATTTTATCGACAATCATTTCGAGATTTGATGAATTATATGTTGACAATGGGTTTTGAAGAGAAGAGTGGTAAAGCATGGAGCATAGCAGAGATTCGGAATCAGAAATGGTGTTCTGGAATTGTGTTAGATGTGTTAAGAGTCAAAGCATTCATGGAACAAGTCGCTCTGAAAAAGAAGAACAAAATTTTTGAATAATTATTTATCCAATATTTTCAAGTTACCTTCAGGAAATTTGGGTTGCGCATAAACTAAGTTAGAAGACCAATTTTTTAAATTTTCTTTTGGAAAAATTTAGCTGTCGATTTCATTTATCTCAAGAAAGAAACAGTCTCTAATTTTTTTAAATCACACACACACGTAATTATATAAACTTATTTGCTTCAGTATTCAAAATGATGAAATTATTCTTCCACCAAGATTTGAATGTGAAAATGAAAGGAAAAAATCCAACTTCACAGAGAGCTTCCGAAAATCGAAAATTTTAAGGACTTATCTAATTGTTATCTATTTATCAACGATGATGTTTTATGAAATCAAGATGATCAGGATCGCCTTTCTATTCGACTTTTGAGTTTTTTTCATCATTTTCTTGTTTTATTCGTGTAGATAAACCTTATTAGCAGACAAAATTTTAGTGGTCTCATCATGGCTTTCATCACCACAAATTTAATTACTTGGAATTTGAAATGATGCTTTCATGTGAACTTTATTTTCCGGTGTCTATCAATATCAGGACGAAACAGCATACAAAACTAATGTGCTTCTCTGTTCTTATTTTCTTTCTGCTTATAAGTCACTTAGAGTTTTTCGAGAATTGTTTTCTATATATTGAATGCTTTGTTAATTGTGTGATGCTATAAGGAAATTTCTATCAAATTATACTCCAAAGGCGCTATCTGAGGTATCATTAATTAATTGCTTGAATAGAGAGCCAATATCTCTCATTATTCAAAAAATGGGTGATTCTAGCCCACTTTCCAGTGTCAAATTCAATACTACAATTTCATCAAGCACTCTTTTTTCCTATTGGCAGCGGAAAGTGAAGGTATTTGCAATAGCTCTAACTCGATTATTTTCGAAGTTCGAATGATGCAGGCTAAGTCATACCCCTTTCTTGAAATAATAGTCAATGGACCTGCACATTCAAGGTTAATCAATCAGTATCTGAATTTTCGATAGTTTTGCTACCATAATTCATTTTACATGTTCCTTGTTCCTTTGCATTTTCTGATGAGATCGCACAATAAATAAATAATTTAAAAACGGTTCTGAACTAAGCCATTAACCGGTACCAAATTTAACTTACAAACCACTTTAAAACACCTATCAAAATTGGAAATATTGCAAAGTATTTATCTCTTTCTCTCCTTCTCTCAAACACTCTAAATTGTTTATTTGATGGGACTCTCTTCTCTAAATTTTCAGGAGATTAGTATGTCATTACTTTATCAAATACTAGTATTAAAGCTGATTGTGAGGAGGAGAAGATTGTCCTGACCTCAAAATTTGCCATTGAACAGTGCTGGTGAACTTTTTATGACTCAACTCCTCCTCCAAAGCTAGCAGTAGTCAGAACCAGCTAATTTGAAGCCTCAAGAAATAAATTTATTTCAGTTTTCGCTGAGTTGCTCGTTTTTAAATTTTTTTTATTTAAATAAAGAAACGGCTTTGAAAACAAATTTCCAAGCAGAGCCGTGAGAGAAAAATAAAAATTTCTTTAATTCTGTGTTTTTCACTTACTGCTAAAAAAGATTATTCAATAAATCATGGAAATGGATCAAAAACAAGACTATTTGTACTCCGTGCTAGTGCCACCAAAGACTCCTTTGGGCATAATTAAAAGATTTATTTGCTACATTCTGCTGACGATCATGATCATGGCAGCCTCTAGCGGTCTCTACTACGCTGCCTATCATTATACAGCAACAAATCCCGACAGAAAGACAGTGGACGCGCCATTTTACGACACCAACAATTACAGAGCAATCACACTTCCAAATCGTCTCCAAGCTCTACTGGTGAGTAACCCCAATACTGAAATAGCAAGTGTAGCTCTGCAAATTGGAGTAGGCTCATTCTCTGATCCAGAAGACATCGAAGGGGTCGCCCATCTTTGCATGCATCTTGCATTGCTGGGTTCAAAAAATTACCCAGATGGACAATTCCTTGACTATCTCACGAACTATACTGGGTTCCAGGAAAGTATCATTGATTTAGAGAAGACGACTTTGAGTTTCCAGCTGGTGTCAGGTGCTCTTGAGAAAGCTTTACTTATGTTTTCTGATATGTTCATTGAACCAGTTTTCGTTCAAGCGGATATGGAGGAAGCGCTTGCTGCAATCTCTGCCGAAATGGAGAAAAATTATGGAAGCACTCCCTGGAGAGTTCACAGTCTTCTGCAATTGCTGTCATCAATGGACCATCCTTTTTCAAGATTCATGTCAGGAAATAACGAGACTCTATCTACAGCCTCTGAAAGTGAAGCGACTAGTTTATATAACGCTGTGAAAAAATTCTTTAAAGACTATTATAGCTCGAACATCATGACACTCGTCATCAGTAGCAATCAAGATCTGAATACGTTAGAGAACTGGACTAAAACCTCCTTCACTATGATACCGGATAAATCGGTCACAGTCCCAAGTTTCAACAGTTTCGGAAACCCATTTGAAGGATCGAAGGAAACTTATACTGAATTCTTGCCTGTGGGACAAGAGAATGAAATTTATCTCTTGTTTTATACGATGCCTTTAGACAAATATTACCCCGAAAAGCCTTTCGAGTACTTGCAGCATTTACTAGAATACAAAGGGGAAGGAAGTTTATCTGAATACCTGGCTGATCTAAGCTACGCACAAGATATTAAAGTCTCCGTCGAGACTAATGCGACTTTCGGATCAATAGTACAGGTCAAAGCTACGCTCGCAGAAGAAGCTGTCGCTTACCCTGATCTATTTCTAATTGCTTTCTTCTCTTATATTGATTTAGTAAAATCACAAGGGATTAATCGGCAGATCTGGGACAACCTTGCTCAAGAAGCCACCTTAAACTTTAATTTCACTCGAACCCTCTACTCCAAACCAATCCGCTATGCTCAGAAGCTTGTATCGAATCTGGCGAAATATAAATATAAAGAAGCAATAACTGGCGACTTACTCTTCAAGAACTACGATACAGTTCTTCTGGAACACTTTTTGAGTTCGTTTAGCATCAAAAACTGCGTTGTGCTAATCTCTTCTCCTCTCTACAAAAATGCCTCCAACTCAACTAATGAAACACAACCTTCTTCAAATTTCGTTGAAGTCGACTCTGAAGCAGTCTTGGATGATAAAGAAGAGAAAACTTCAGTCTTTAAAACTAAAGGCGCGAATAAAAAATTATTTAAAACGGCCTTAAGCTCAGGTCTTATTGACAGAAGAAAGAGAAGAGAAGTTGTCAACCATACTCTCTATATTCCAACCAATGCTTCAGATGAATTTTCTGAAGCTAGTTATATCTTCTTGAAGTATAAGCCAGTGGATACATACGACGATTTGTTCAAAGTCAGATATACAACCCACAAGATACCATCATCATTCTCATCAATGGTTAATAACCTCACATACAAGTCGATCCCCCAATTCGCACTCCCAGCTGAAAACCCATACTTCCCATCGGTGACGCCGCCAATGATTTGCGACCTTCAATCACCAGAGGCTTGCAGCGCTGAATTTGAGCGGGATGCTCAGGTCTACTGGCCAACTGACGTGTCGAGTTACTTGGATTACGGCAAGGCTTGGTATCAAATGGATCGCTCATTCAGGACTCCAAAAGCTATCGTTGATTTGATGTTCCATTCGCCAATCGTCTATCGAACTCCTCAGCTCCAATTCCAATTCTTACTCTATTGTAGCTATCTGAAGTCAATTCTTCAGCCAAAACTCTCTTTGCAATCTCACGCTGGATACACCTTTGATGTGAGATGTGAAATCGACACCCTCGAATTTATTTTTTCAGGGTATACAGACAAACTTCAAAATTTCACTAAAAACGTAACATCAATGATCGCAACGACGACTTTCTCGCCTGAGAAATACGCGTTCGAGCTGAAAAAACTATTAGCTTCGCTTAATCAAACCAAATCGCAAGTCCTCTATAAGCAAGCAACAAGCAGAATTTGCACTCTGCTCCTGAATTACAGCTATTCTGCTGATGAGTTGATGAAAGCGGGATCGCAGCTCACTTACTCTGATTGGAAAAATATTACTGATACGCTAAGGTATCTTAAGTATGACTCTATTATTGTTGGAAACATTGCTAAAGATTCGGCTCGAGACCTCTCTGATAAATTGCTGGCTTCTTTTGGTATTGTTCGAGTCGATGATGATGAAATATTACACCATAATATCGCGGATATAACCGGGAAAAGTATCGTTTTTAGAGAATTTAGTCCATTGGAAGATAGTACCGATAACCTCGTGATGAACGTTTATCTCGACGGGCCTGTAACACCAAGCATTGCAGCGAGACTTGCTATCCTTGAATCTCTCATTCGAACTCCTGCTAAACAGGAACTCTTGTTCAAGAAGAAAATAGGTTCTGATGTCGGAGTGAAGGTCATTCCAATTGCAAATTATTCAGGTCTTTCGATCATGATCCAAGGAAGTGCTAACGACCCACTCTCAATGGACGAACAGATTGAAGGATTCCTATCGACATTCGAAAGCTACCTCTCTAGTCTACCAGATGCTGAGTTTGAAGCTGAAAGAGATGAAGTTGTTAGCGTCAAGAATATGGACTATAATTCTCTTGAAGAGAAAGCTCAAAGTTATGCTGATAGAGTAAGAGATCTCAGTTATAATTTTAATTTCACGACACAGATGGCAGAGATAGCCTCTGGACTTTCAAAAGCCGAGATTCTTGATTACTTTAAAGATTTAGTTGGTTCAAACATCCAAAAATTGTCGTTCCAGTATTATTATAAGCAGACTCCTAATTCAACTCTTCCAACAACAGTTCTGGCAAGTTCAGAAACATATGCAGGTGTGGACGAAACTCTGTTCACAAGTGATGATGACTTTTGGAAGTAGGCGTCACGCTAAATCAATGTATTTTAAAGGGATGTTCTTTTAATATTTTCGTTTGAGTGAAACGTATTGTCTTTTTTGATTGCTTTTCCATCAAAATTATTTGTAATAATTTATCCATCAGCCATGCCTTCTGCTTATTCTGCTTATGATATTAATGCAAATTCAGCTATGACACAAGGCTAGATCTTTAATTTCAAACGTGATGATAAAAATTACAGTCTATTCATGCTTCGATCATGAAAAATTAATCAATAGACGTCAAGGGGATAGAAATGGGTCATCATAGCTTGCTACCTCCTTTCTTTCTTCTTCTTTCTCTCATCGCAAAATCAATCCTCACTCGTTCAAAAATATTTTCACCTACAACAATTACCTCAATCTTTCATTTGATATGATAAGATTTTTGAAAATTTCGAGAAGGAAGGCGAAAATTTTTTGATCTTTAGAAATCCAAATGATAATGAGCTCCAATACGATCCCGATTTGCAATATTTCAAAGAAAAAATTCTTTGTTTTCATTTCTCGATTTTCCAGAGTAGTCACATTTTTATCTCAGAAAATTGGTTATAATAAAAGTTTTATCGTGAAATGAAACTCTCAAGCACTGCAAACAGAACAGGAACTCGTTCTGAAACTGAAGACAAGGGTAGCAAGCAAAAAGTAGGAAGCCAAGCAAAGGCTTCCATTCACCTCGATCATAAGCAAGTCCTCAGAGAAAAGCAGGAGAAGAGAAAGATTGATCTCAATGAGTCCATGAAGAAAATTGAAAGGAATCCAGAATTTGAATCCATTTTAAAGGCAAAAGAAAAGATATTTGATTCTCAGAAAGAAAGAGCGCGTGTATCTGAACTCATTGACGAGATAAGGAAAAGCTATCAGAAAGTTAAGGATGATGTCAAAGCTTTGCAAAAGGAGCAGATAAATACCGCCAACGCCATAAAGCATAATGCCGCTAACAATAATCCCAGCAGCAAGAGCAGCAGCAAACCCAAATCTAAATCAGTATTTAGCAAAAGAGACGGTTAAGCGAGCAAGAACCTTCATTATAATATTTACTGAAAGCAAACTCTATCACTTTCATTGTAATAGCATACATACACACGTATATGATGAAAGCATTCTGAAGCCTCTAGAGTAATAAATAGCACATTTTAGAAGTTTTATCCCATTAATATTTGTCTAACATTCGAGTACATCAATAGTAATAGACTCACTCAGAAAGCCATCCCAGAGTAAGTTTATGGAATTCATATTAAATATCTGGGATCTGTAGGTAGATGCGCGAACTGGTTAGCACCTCACGGATATCATACATGATTCTAAGGCTCTGCTATTGCAAATGAGCAAAACTAGTAAAGTTTGAAAGTCTTGAGTAAGTTGTTCAGAAAGGTAGATGCAAACTCGTAAAAGAAATCAATTCTTAGACATTATGGGTAAGTAATAATCCTGCTTGCTTTCTACTTCAAAGCATCAACGAAAGAGACTCACTTCGATTTTCTTTTGCTCTCTTGGTATTCCATCAGGAGGTCTCTTGCTACTTTTGTCGTGCCAATACAACTTCCTATTAGTATTGTTGTCTATGAGTAAGATGCGCTTCGTGTTAAGTTACTCAGGCAAGTGGTATCAGATTTGTTGAGCATATCATCATCTCCTCTGAGAACATCGCATTTTTTGGAGCAGATATGTGTAAATGCAATAGCCCCAAAGGTTGCCGTTGCTAATTCGTAGCTTAAGTCTCTTTTTGATCTGTCCGTCATGAATTTTGAATGGAGTCCGGTATCAAACTTGATTTATTCCTGTACTTAATTCTATTAATTAGCAAAATCTTTAGTTCCAAATGTCGGAGTACGAAAACTCCTTGCAAAATTACTCCAACGAAGCATTACCCAAATGAATCATAAAAAATTAGCTCACAAGGTCCTCTCGTGAGAATTTGATCCTGAGAAGTTTGTTTCAATATTTCACTCAATGCAAAGAAATTTCGGTTTTTTTGGTTTAGAAATCATATTCTTCAGAATTTCTTAAATCTTGCTAGTTCTCATTCTATAGGTTTATTGATTCACAAGCAATTGCTCATTGGACTCGATAAATACGGTTTGATGCACGGAAAATTTTTCTGTAGCGGAACTATGCTGATAGTCGTCGAATTTAAATCTCTCAGAATTCATACTATTAGCTTAATAAAAACAAAACTCTAAGGCTGCAAGAATTATCTGTCTCTAAATTAAATGCAGCAGCAACCACCTGTAGCTTCTCCACTTGCAAAGTATAAACTTGTATTTCTGGGTGATCAATCAGTTGGCAAGACATCTATCATCAACAGATTCATCTATAATGCTTTTGATGGAAAAGATCATGTATATCACACAATGACTCTTCAATTTTTCAGCTTTTCTTTCAAATACAGCCGACAGTAGGAATCGACTTCATTTCCAAGACACTGCACATTGATGATAGAAGCATTCGATTACAACTTTGGGATACAGCCGGACAAGAAAGATTCCGTAGTTTGATCCCTTCGTATATCCGGGATTCTTCAGTTGCAGTCATTGTATATGATATATCAAGTATTGCTGCTCCCTTTTCCCTCAACTACAGATGTTTTTTTTACAATACTTACAGACAGAAAGAGCTTTGAGAACGTGCAAAGATGGGTAGATGATGTTCATGCACAGCGAGGCAATGACGTTCTGATTGTAATTGTTGGAAACAAATCAGACATGGAGGAAGAGAGGTTTTTTATCACGTTCTGATATCTATTACAACTCGAGATATTCATCAGAGTGGTACGGAAAGAAGACGGTGAAGAGAAAGCCAAAAGTTTTGATGCAAATTTCGTTGAAGTGAGTGCGAAATCTGGGGACAATATTATATCATTATTTAAAGTCATCGCATCTACACTTCCTGGCACTGAAACTAGTCAAATGGTTTCCATGTCTGCCCGATTGTCAACAACTCAAGGCCAGAATGCTGGGCCAACTTCAAATCCAACACCTCAGTCAAGTACATATGATTCGCCTCACTCTTCGCTTAAGAGTTTTGTAGACATCCAGCTCAATCCAGCCACAGTGAACGAGGCAGACCAAAAAAAGACCCAAAAATCAAATAGCCAAGGCTGTTGCTAGCAGTTTTTTATTGTTATTTAATCTTACAATCTAGTAAATATTATTTCTGCTTGTTGGTGTTGTTGCGACTACAATTTAGAATTAATGTTTTTTCGGAATCAAAAAGAACAAAAATATGTGATAATCAAAGAATAACTATATCTTTAGAATCACGGAAGAATAGAATTCCAACAACAAAGATGCTGTGGTCTCTTTGCTGAGCATGGTGAAATGAGGAAGCCTTTCATATAGGGAAAATACGAAACTCAGTGGTAGTAGCAATAGTAAGCTCATTTATTAAATTAAGTGAATTTAAATTAACTTTCTGTTAATGAAAGCCAGAGAGCCCCTTTCAGATAGCAGTAAGAGCAACAAAGCCACGAGTGACTTGATGAACAACAGTTCTTACATAATATCTGAACTAGAAGCAGCCTATCAAACACCAAAGCTATGGGAATCGGAGGAAAAGAAGTCAACACCAGATCCCGCAAAATCTAATACGAAGCTTAAAGAACTATACCTCCAAAAGTTCCATAATATTCATAATATTCAGGATTCATCGATCACCCCAAACTCGAATAAAGGATGCCCTTCGAACGAGTCGCCTGAGACGAAATCGAGGGTTCAAGAGCCAAGGCAGAGTGATGAGCTTTCCTTAAAAGATGTTCCACTGTTCAATCAACTTAGAAATGCCCCAGAAGTTAGGCCTTCAGTAAAGGGAAGATTTGAGCAATTTATGAGCCGATACAGTTCACCGGATCGTCAAAAAAGCGTTCCGGCCTTAGATCTTGCTCCTTTAAAAAATACATCTCCAACTACACCTACTCCAGAAAAGCGAGTAATATCGCAACTAACCATCGAAGAATTGCTTGCATTAACCTCTAAGAGATCTGCTCAAGTGAAACAAGGAGAAAATAATTTAACTGTAGCACTTTCTAAATTCTCAGAATCAAATAGTATGAATGAGAGTTATCAGAATGATAGTCCATCAAATCACAACAAAATTGCTTCGAAAACTAGCAATCATCAGTTAATAGCACCTGAGGAGGTAAAGGTAAATTCAACACAGATCCAAGCGCAGAAGTCCCTCGAGAAGCCCTCTCAGAAGCGTCCGATTTCCAAAAAGGCGAATAAATCTCCAAAACAAAAAAGCCTACACAGTTCTGAATCAAAGGATAGAAGTCGTTCAAATGGGAATAATAATGCAGAGCAATTTGTTGGAGGTCGTCTGCAGAATTTTGATGACCAATTAAAGTCAAAAAATCAGGCACTCTCGACGTTGAAGAAAAAAAAGGAGTACAAAATATTACTGGAGATTTCAAAAAAAGAACAGATTGATCGGCAAAAAGAAATCAGTGCGTTAAAAGCAACTCTGACGAGAGCGCTAGAAGAGAAAGAGAAACTTCAAAAAGATTTCGAGAATCTCAGTGAAAGACTCACGATTTACGAGAAGTCAGCCTCAACTAGTGAAGCAAATCGTAGGAAGAGAGAGCTCAGTCACCAACTTAACTGTTCGAAAATAAGAGAAATCAGCCTTGAAGAGCGATGTGAAAAATTAGAGCAGAGCCTAAAACATGAGAAAGAGAAAAACTCTAAGTTAAACGCTTCTGTATTAGTATGGAAGACAAGGTGGGAGAATCGGAAACATGAAGGATTAAATAATTCAAGATTTGATGAAACTCAATTACAGTTAGATCTATTTGGCCTTGGAAACCAAGGGAATGCTTGTAGAAATGATTTGTTCCACTATGATTCACAGCATTACTCATCTAATGAGCTTCAAACACTAAGAACCAGCTTGAAGGAAGTAACTGCAAAATTGAAAGAAATGCAGAACAAGGTAAATCAGGAGAGGACTAAGCGGGTTCAGCTCGAAGAGGAGCTGGCCGTGACAAAAGCAAAGTTGGCTGAGCAAGTAAATAGATCTCTTTCAAAGAATTCTGAGAAGAAGATGAAGAGCGAAACGAATAATGAGGAGAAATTGAAAACTGAATTACTACTTAAGGATAAAGAGCTGAAGCAAACCATTAATGAGTTGAACGAACTAAAAATTTGGCTCGAAAAAGCACAGGAGACGATTAAAGTTCTTAAAGCCAAGGAAAGCGAGCATGAGAAAAAGTCAAGAATCCTTTCGTCTCAAACGAGCACAAGACACTCATCTCCAAAGGATAATAGGAGTTTTGCTCTTGAAATCAGCAATGATACTTTATTAGAAGCTGCACTGAAGGATTCCCAATATCGAGAAGATGTGCTGCGACGAGAGCTCAAAGAGAAGCAAGCCCAAATTGGAGACTTAACTACTAAATTAGCAGCACAAGAGGGGTCCCTCAAGAAATCTTTAGATTTTGAAAGAATCCAAGCCCAGCAAACACTATCGGATGAAGGGAAACAAGACTGTAAAATCACTCTGGAGAAATTGGAGTCCAAAATAAAAATTTTATTGAAGCAATGTGGTTCTGATGTTGTCTCGATTGATCAATTGAAACCTGAATCAATGATAGACCAAGCACTAACTACAGTATCTGCTGTGCTATCTCAGAACGGAACGCTTAAATCAGAACTCAAAGCGAGAACGGAAGATCTTCAGCGATTGCAGAATGATTATGAGAATTCACGCACAAAATGCGATGAATTCAATCAGCAGCTCATGTCAAAAGAAAAAGAAATCACAAACTTGAAAAATAAGAATGAAGAGCTCTCTAAGAGTATCATCAAGCTGCAAAAAGGGCATCAAGAACTTCTTCAAAGGAAGAAAGAGACTCAACCACTTGGAGGATCTATTGATCATAAAGCTACAGCTCAAGATAATTTTCAAGTTTTACGGAATCTAGAGCAAGAGTTAGAAAGCAAAAATCAGGTTATAATCAACCTGGAAAACAATCAAACTCATTTGGAAACAAAACTGGCTGAAACTTTAGAAGAACTTACTCTCAGCAAAGCAGAATTGAGAAAGATGTCTACTCTTCAAGCAGGCAAAGACACCTCTTCTAGAAATGAAGAAATAAAAGCTCTGAAAGTTACAGTGGCTAACAAGGAAGCCCAGATAGCTCAAACCCAAAACGAAAATGTTTCAACAGTTAATGATGAAAAAATTAAAACATTGGAAGAAATAAATCAGAGGTTGGAGGCTCAGTTATCAGATTCTAAAAGTAGAATTGCCAGTTTGGAGCATGACATCGTTTCGTTACAGGGCCGCCTCTCTCATTTAAAAAGCAATCAAGAGGCAACAGTAGACGACTCTGATCGAAAATCTTTAGAAGCGGATGAAATTATCATGAGATTAAATGAAGAGTTGAAGAAAAGTAGGCTGGAACGCGAGACATTGGCCATTCAAAAAAATAAAGAGATTTTTACATTACAAAATTCGCTGAAGGAAGCGAACAAGATGCTTGAGTCAGCGAGATTGTCGAAAGAAGAAGAAGTGAGCTTGCGAAATCAAATGGTTGTTGGACTGAAAAATAGAGTCCAGGAGCTTGAATTAGAAGTAAAAAGTCAGGAGCAGTCTCGAAAAGGCGTCAATCACCAACAGGAAGTTTCGAAAATGAGAGAGAAGGATCTGAAAGCTTCGAAGGAAGAAATAGATGAACTTAACATGAGACTCAAGAATTATGAAGACCAAATCTCCAGAATAACTATCAAAGCTGAAAGAGAAAGGAATCAGCAACAACTCGATTGGCAGACATTACTGAGCAAACAGGCAGCATTGGAGGAAACGATAGATAATCTGCGTAATGAACTCGATGCAGAAAGGCTTAAGCTTATAAATGGTGCTGATGCGCAAGAAGAATTAAAGAGGGCCCATAAAGAAGTCATCTTAGAAATGGAGAGCAGACACGCAATTTCGCTGAAAGAAAAAGACGCTATTATACTTGCTAGTAATGAAGAAATTACCAAGTTGAAAGAACAGATAATTGGTCATGAGACTCTGATAGCAACTTTCAAACAGTCGTCGTCCACTGCAGAGGAAACCCTTCGATTTAAAATTACCGAGTCAGAGTCTCGAATCAATCAATTGCTCTTTCAAATTAACGAAATCAATTCATCTAAAGAGCTGCTATCAGAACAACTTAGTAGGTCTCAAGAAAAGATTTCGAAGCTCGAGCAGGAGAATTCTCAACAACAGTTGCATGAAAAAGATCTATTGATCAACTTGAGTCAGCTTCAGCTGCAAATAGCAGAATTTGAAAAGAAAGTGGAAAGTTTAGAAGGAGAATTGATTCGTAAAGAAGAGACTATTTCCACTACCAAATTCACGCGTGATGCTGCCGTAGAAGAATCGATAAAGCAGCTAAATGAAAATTTGTCTCAAGCTGAATCAACCATCCTAGATATGCAGTGTCAGATCGCAGCACTCCTACCGAAAGTTTCAGCTGGTGAGGAAGTTGCTAAGCAGCTAGAGATCCAAAAGGCAGCCGCAAAACTGCTCGAAGAAGATAAGCGCACGCTGGTACAAGAAAACCAATTACTTAAAGCTAACGTTGAAGAGTTGGAGCAAGAAGTTACAAAGTTTAAAAAAAGCAGATATGATGCCCGAAAATCTATTCGTGGAGAAGAGAATATTGCAGTGTTGAGACTTCGAGAGGAAGTGAGAGTGCGTGAAGAACAAATTGCAAGCCTCGAAAAATCCAATAAAAGTGTAAAAGATCACTATGAACTTCAGCTCAAGAATGCGAACGCTACAATCCTCGAACTGTGCAATGAGCAAGCGAAACTTCTATCTGGGAAAGGAGGAGCGACTGCAGACAAAAAAGCCCAGCTGAAGGCTCAAGAACTTGAGAACATGAATCTGATATATAAACAAGAGATAGAGCATTTTAGATTTTTATTCGAGGATCAAGAAACTCGTATCCAAGAGAATGAGAAGCAGACTAAAGACTTAACAAAGAAACTACAAGAAACCGAGGAGCAGTTTGAAAAATTAAAAAATGAACAGGAAGAAACCCAGGAGGAGTTGGAAAATGTTAAGAGCAGCTTGGACGCCCAGAAGAAGCTCCTGAAGAAGTATCAAGATCAAAACAAAACTCTGATGGCTGAAAAGGATGATTTGACGAACAAATTGACCGAATGTGAGGCAGCTTTGGAGCACTATCAAAATGAAATGACTCGGTATATTGACAAAATAAATGATGTTCAAAACAGCGAGCATAAAATGCGACAAGAAAACGAAGCTTTAAAGAAAAAGAAGACGGGTTGGAAGCTGTTTTAAGTTCATTTATCCATGGAATAACGAATTCCTGGCTTATTGCTTAAGTTTCTTTGACAAACATTTTTAATTATATCAGTGGAACTACTTTACTGCAAATGATAGACCTGAATCTCTCTTCTTTCTTTATTTTTTTTGAAAGAAATAATAATATCATTTTTCGGACATGACAAATAGGACATGCTTTATGGAATACCTTGTGATACTTAAATATACAATTCAGAGAAGCTAACAACATAAAATTTAATTTACCATTCCTATTCTAAATTCTAAGAGTGGATAAGAGTTCCTTTGGAAAAATTGCTTTCAGGTTGTTATTTTGATTAAAATATGCAATATAAGCTAGCAAACATAAATTCACATGGCGGCTATTTATTTCAAAACTATGCCAATGTCAATCTAGGATACAAGACATAATAGTTCGTAATTACAAACGAATAATCGCTTAACTCCACCGGTCTGCTCTACCACAACATCGATCTCGTCATTATTTTCCATATTTAGCTAGTAAAGATAGCAAAAAATCAGACCATTTATAAAAATATTTTGCGCCTACTTCGTTGGGAGTCTGTTGCTCTGTAATTCTTTCTCCGTCAAATAAGAATCTGACGTTCTGTGGATTAATCTAATAGAATTAGATTAAGGTAAGGAACCAATAAAAACAAAATTTACTTGTTGGCGGTTGCAGTACGCATCCATGAGTTTTTTAAACTGCGTTGACTTTTTTATTTTGAAAAATACTTCTTCACCATCCTAAATCACCATTGGTTATTGAACTTTTCTAACTGAGCTGCTACCTGAGATTTGACCTTCAGATTTAGGTAGTTGTCTCCGGCGGCCTGATTTGTTTCAGGTTCTTTATTTGATGCGTTACCCTCATTGTTTGCCATAGCTTCTTACGACTCTTTTTTCTGCTGGACTCGCTTAATTTTCTGAATATCAATTATTAAAAATGATGAGGAAGGGGCTTTTATAATCAAACAGCTGCTAGCCGTTAGCTGGACTACTATCTTTGGATGGTGGAAATTAAAGGAATTAGAAAAAAAGGCCAATTAAACAAAAACAAGCTTGTTCGGATTTCAAAAAATCGTTGGAATATTTGGCATATTAATTTATTATGTGTTTATTTGATCTAGGATAATTTGAGGTTGGTAGTAGTAGTCCTTCGGAGAAGACATTTAAATTTGATGTAGCAGTAACTCTTATTGAAATATTTAGCTTCTGCTGTTGTTACATATTTTGTAGTAGTAATAGTGAATTGAAGCTTCTAATAATTTGCAAAGTTAGCATATTTGGCGGTAAAAACTCCAATTATTGGAAGACTATAAAAACTAATTTGAAATAAAAACGGGTCAAAAATGCTGTTTGACTAACTCTCCACTACGATAATTTGAAAAATTTTGTCAATTAAAGGAGCTACATGGAAGGGCAGAGGAACAAGATTTCAGAATTCGTAAAATACTTGAATATCAGATGATTTTCATATTTAATCAATGTTATTATGCGTTCAGCTGAGTACAGGAGTTGCAATTATCATTTGTGACCAACTTTTGGTTTAGTTTGTGAAGGCTGTAATCAATTTGCTTTGGTTTTATGAAGTTAATGTTCCCAGATTGAGGTACAGTCAACCTAACCTTAACGTTTCTATGGTTGATGAATTGAATTGCAAAAAAGAATGCAGGAAACCCGTTAAAAATTGCCATTTGCTGGTGCTTGACTCAGTTTGCCATGCTGAAGAATTCGATCATTTAATCTGACCATTTTCAATGCAAATTCGATATTGCCTTGGATTTCTGTATGAGATTCTCTTTTTCAAGCGAGAAATGCGACAAGCACAACGATAGGTTGGGATTATTTCTGGAAATCAAATCGAATCCGTTAAAATTCGTATATTTGAACCTGAAGACAAATCAACCCAAGCGAATCTCTGTACCGCTCATCAAGGACTCCCGACTAAATACGTTTTCTTATCTCAATCAAAAAATTTCTAAGCCCTTCGCTCGCTTTTCTCCAATAAAGCTTCAGATTTTAAAATCAATAAAATTTGCTCTTGCGTTCAAACGCCAATTCCGATTAGTTTCTTGGTGATAAAGAAGGAACCTCAAGATCATGTTCATGAGAATTCAGACATGTCCTTTTCATATTCTAGTGTCTCGTGCTGTCATTTCAAGTATAATTTCTTCGTGACTGAATTTACAAAAGTGCGTCTTAGAGTTTTTAGTTTCTGATTATCCATTTCTACGATATCAAAAGTCAGTTTCAAAAAATTTGAATTAAAAAATTTGGGCGGAAAATTAATTCAAACTTTCAAATGATCTCACTTATTAATTTCGCTCACTAAAGTCTCAGATATAAATTTTCGCGTTCTTTCTAGATTTATTTCAAATCCAATCCAAAAGCGAAGAAAAAGAAATGGGAAACTGCAACTTTAAAAGCGAAGTCCAAGAAAAAACCTCATGTAATCATTGACAGATGGAATATGAAAATTAAAAACGCATTTTCTTTATAGCAACTTCAGTCAGCAATTTTCAATACCTTCACATGATTGGAAGAGGCTCATTTGGGAAAGTAAGATATTACTTTGTTGCTCAAACCTAATTTTTTAGCTCTGGAGAGTCGAAAAGAAGAAAACAAAGGAAATATTTGCCCTCAAGGAAATGTCTAAAGCGAGGTAAATATTTTTTGTAAGAATATTTTCATTTATCTAAATATTTATCAAGGATTATTGCAAAAAAGAGCGTGAATTCAGTTATGAATGAACGGGAAATTTTGAGTCAAATTCGCCATACGTATGAATAAATTCGGTGCAACAGCAAGAAGTCCTAAATGATAAACTAGATTCATTGTGAACATACTCAGCGCTTTCCAAGACCGAGAAAATCTATACTTATTGTTGGAGCTAATGACTGGAGGAGATCTTCGATATCACTTAATAAGAAATTTCATATTCACTGAAGAGCAAACGAGTAAATTCCTGATTAGAACCATTTTTGCTAACATGGTCATAGAATTTATAGTTGCTTGCATTATTGTTGGATTGGAGTACCTGCATGCTCATGCAATCCTTCATCGAGATATTAAACCTGAAAATCTCGTCTTCGACGAAAGAGGTAACTCTTCAATTTGTTACTCTCCTTATCATTTAACTGCAAAAGGCTACTTGAGGATTACTGATTTTGGTATTTCGAAATTTTGGAGACCTGAAAACTCAGGCGATACGTCAGGAACGCCTGGCTATATGGGTAAAAATTTATTCACTGTGGTGTCATCATAGCATTTAATTAGCCCCAGAGGTGATGTGTAGACAAAATCATGGAGTTGCAGTTGATTATTATGCTTTGGGTGTTATTGCCTATGAATGCATGCTAGGAAGGGTATGATCTAGTTATGAAAATTAGTGTCATTAAAACGCCTTCATTAGAGACCAGTCAACGGAAAAAGCAGGAAAGAGATACGAGATCAGATTCTCGCAAGACAAGTACAAATTAAACGAGAGGATATACCACCCGGATGGTCACTTGAAGCGGTTGATTTCATTAATAAAGTAAACTAAACTCAGTAATTCTTGAAAAATAATGGGTGTTTAGTTAATACAACGAAAACCCATAAACAGACTCGGTATTAATGGGCCTAAAGAGGTCAAGGATCATCCTTGGTTCAAAGGCTTTGATTGGGAAAGCTTGAAAAATAAATCGATGCCCTCACCCATTAGAATTATAGTAAAATTGTGCTCGAAATTTATTTTCAACAAGAAATTGCTAGGGAGACAATAGTGAGATAGGAAAAAGTGCGATGAAGGAACACTGGAATGATACAGATGATGAAATCATAAAACAAAACGCAGTCTTACTGCGCAGAAATTCTGTGCAAAGAGTATTCACGGGATATAATTATGATTCTCCGAATGCCTTAGCTACCGTCCCAATTTCCAAGTTAGAAAATTCTGTGCATTCTCACTATGCATCCAATGTGAGCAGCACAAATCAAAGCAACGAAATGTATCAAAGCATTGAAAAATATTAAAAAACAAACAAACAGGAGTTGGAAGAGGAGAAGAAGAGCTGGTGAGAAAATAGGCTTTTATCCAATGACTATGTAAATGCTAGAGTTCGAGAAGATTTTTTTTTTCTTCACAAAACTTTGTAAGCATCAGTCGATGCAGTTGAGTGTGACTGTGTAAACTTCTAAACCCATGATAAGTTCCTACAGTTTTATTTGTAAAAAGTGCTAGATATCAATTTGCTCTTGTTTTATAAGTTTCAATTCTATATTGTAACTGAACATGATGCAAGGAAAATGTGTTCTTCAATGATCCTGAAAAACTAAAGTAATCAAGTTATGTTTCGTTTTGCGTCATCAGAAAAAGCTTAGCTTAGCATAAGTCTCTTATACTGACCTGATTATCTTTCCATACCGGTTAACTAGTAGCTATCAGATTTACGATATGATGAATAAATTGGTTACGTCAATTTCACCAAACTAACCTCGAACTACTTATTATCGTTGCAGGAACTCAACTCGCTGAATATTAACACTGCCACAGTAGCAAAAGTAAATTTTATGGGGTTTGGCGGTGGATCAACCACAGTTAGGTCAAGCTACTCGGAGCGAGATTTGAAATTGTTCCAAAATTATGAGAAAGTTTCGAACAAGACAAATATTGGACCGCCTCCAGTTTTGTCCAATGATTCACAACAATGGGTTCAGGCTATTATAAATTCAACTCCTGCGTTGACTCACATGACCTTAACTTCAATCTGTGACTTACTTTCGGTTGAGTACTATAATACAACCGATATGGAAAAAATGAGCTTCGTTTGTAGAGAAAATCTTTATAAACTGTCTCATAACAATGAAACTATAAATGAATCCACAAAAAGCCTTCCATCCGCGCTAAAATTTCTTGGGATCGTTCCTACTATCGGACGACTTGGGAAAGAGAACGTGGACACTCCAATTGAAGAGGCAAGTATTTTAGTCAAGCCGAAAGCTATCATGGTTTGTCGAGGTTCAGTCGCAGGTCCTTTGGTAGGTCTGGCTATTGTACTTCTTAATGGTATTGACGAATACACAACGAGCTGGGTAGGCAAAAAATCTGATCTATGCTCAAGATGGAATATTACTGAAGGACGAAATATCAACAAAATAGTCATTAGTTTGGGATCAAAAAGCATTCAAGGAATACAATTCTTCTTAGACACAAGAGAATCTTCGCCATATTTCGGTGTTAAAGTTGGATACTCATACCAAATCCCGATTTATGGCAGAATTATCGGCATCAAAGGTACAGCAGGTGTTACAATTCAAAGCCTCGGATTTCATTATCATGCTATTAAATATGACTCCTCGATACTTCATCTGCCCACAACGACTGGCCTTGTCAGAAATCCATCTCCCCGTTCATTTTACGATCCTTATATTACCGACCCTTCAATGGCTATTTCCGAGATCATTGTCTATAGCACAACTGGTTTTATCGATGACATTCAATTGGTATTTGCAAATGGATATCAGAGTCCTCCACATTTCGACCACACTGGTTTGATTTCTAAAGCTGAGAAAATCACGAATAATAGAACTATTAAACGGATAACTGTTGTCGCTAAAACCTACATTGAATCTTTAATTTTCGATTTTGATGATCCGTCTCAGGTCACTTTCGGAACTTCAGCAGGAGGAACACTTCATCAGTTGGAAATTTATGGACAAATTACTGGTTTTTTTGGATCACTTGCTTCGCGGTTCGATTTAAAAAAGAAGCGTAATATACCCACGGTAAGTAAATACACACTAACATCGATCGAATTTTTTGTATTGGAAAGCCATTAATGAGATTACTCTTGAAACATTGAATTCAGCTAAGTGAATAACTAAATTCTTTTTTTGTAGGTGGCTAACTTTCACAACAATAACTCCCTCAACAATTAACCTAAACTTCACCGATTTGAGAGAGAGGCATTTTGATTGGTCTATGGTGCTCAGATTTTTGCTAACAAATTATTATTTCTCTTCTGAATTTCTTTTCTGCTCGTCATTATTTAGAGCCAAGCTATCGCCTGTGATTACTTCGCTCTGATTGCTCATCTTATTTTTTGGAAAACTCGTTGCGACTTTCCAAACTGAGCCAATAATTTAATTTTTTTTTTTTCTTTGCTTTGAGCAAGGTGTTGCTTGGGATCATTGAATCATATCTGTTTCCTATTGGCTCATTCACACATTTTTCTCCTTTTATTCTAGAGATTTTCGCAATTATGATATAATTTCTTTCAAGGAATTGTTGCTTTCTCATCAGATCTTCGAAAGCTTATGGCTGCTTGTAATCGTGATCCAGCAGACGTTTTAGCGGTTTTATTTTAGAATCTCTTGGTCCGTAGTTGTCTATAAATATTCATATTCTCTTTTTGTTCTTTCAGCTCTATTTTTTTTTTGGGAGGATATCACTCATGTTGTTCCATAGTAAACAGAATTACTACTTATTTCATTGATTTATTTTTCTGATAACGGTTACTGGTTTCTCAAAGGTTTAATTACGAAGCAAAGCGCCAAAATTGTTTCTTTTGTTCATTATTTAACTCATATCGTTGTCACTATCAATTATGCTGATTGTAAGTGAATGTTCCATGGCCATTTGCGTCGTCATGGAGTTGTATTTAGATTTTCTGTCTAAGTTTTCTTATGAAAATTATTTAAATGAACATTGCGTAATTCAGAAAGAGAAGTAGTTGACTATCTGTCTTTTGTACTAGAACTCTGCTGATGCCTTGAATGAGTAATGTTGTCCTTCGGCTTTCCTTAAACTCATCCGTCCTGCAACGAAAAACATCGAAAATGCTTATTATTCATCTCCTTTTACCCCTGCGAGAGATTTCAAGATCTGCTTTGGATATGGTGTGTTTGGGGTTCCTTTGGTGAAGTAACTGTTGCTGGAAAGCGGTGCTGCCGATTGCCTTACTGAATATTTTGCACCATGATTAAATTTGGATTTCTCTATGGGTACAAATGATGAATTAGGAAGAAAGATTGTCTTTCTGGTTGCGATCTTGATCGAGTTAGAAGTAAATGATGAGATAACCCCACGCTTTGTCGATAATTTCCGACTGATGCCGTTCCACTCGATCTAAATGAGTTTCATGAATGTAGCTCGAAGCAGTCTTTGAGGGCTGTAGATGAGAAGCCTAAGAACACAACTCCGACAAGAAAAGCGTAATCACCCTCAGAAGCATTGAATGCTTGAAAATTGTTAATTGACTCGCAGAAAATATTTCTGAGTGGAGGAGGAGCTTGGAAAGGTCGAACATATTTATTTTCCATGCAACCTGGATCAAAGTGTCTTATGTTGTTCAATAGCTCTGAGACTTCATTGAAGCAATTGAAAATTTCGCCTCCAACAATAATGCTTGATATTTTCTCTACAACTTCTGGAACTTCTCTTCATGGTCTCCGGCATATACTGCAAAGAAGTCTACAATAGAGTACATCTTTGTGGAAGGTTTTGGAAAAACAGGACGAAACTCCTAAAGTCTTTCATGGTTCCATTTGTGTTTTTTCCTCTGGGAGTGAGGAAATATCACTCGTCATGCCTCTCTCTGCTCAAAATGCATCTGTCATAAAGAATCGAGGATTTTATTCTTGTCCTCAGATACCTGAGTCTGCAAAATATTACATAATTAGTGCTGGTAATAAGTTCTAAGGACTCCCTAACCGTATTTCGAGCTTGAGCTACTTCTCGAATTGAATCAAAAAAAAAAATTCGCTCCACCAAAAGTATGAGTTCCCTATGTGTGAAGAATCAAGGCGTTCAAGATCACATAATGAAACAATCCCAAAAAAGCGAGATTCAAAGAAATCCATAGTTTTAATAATTTGTCCAATCAAATTGATTTTAATGTATTCATGTTTTTACTGCAGCATTTTCAAAAAAAAAAGTGTGCAATGTTGATCTTTCTGGCTAAATTCTGCCAAGAGAGTCCGAATTCTCCGAGTAGGAGCCATGGGTCCTAGGATAATTTTCATGACAGATTCGAAGTTACGAGCTGGAATTTCATTGGCTAATTTGTCTATTTAACACAGTAGGCCAAAGTTTTAATAAAATATTTTCTAAGTCACTAAAAAATTCAAAGCTGACATGTTAGCGGGTCCTCTCACAGAAGCACAAGTCCAAGAGATTAGAGCCAAAAATGGTCCGAATGAAGCTGAAGTGAAACGAAACCGATTCCGAACTCTTAAAATATTCCTAAGTGCCGCCTTTGGCCCCTTTAATTTGTTACTCCTTGGTATAGCCATCACAACATGCGCGACTGGAGATCTGCAAGGTTTCATAATTATTTTGACCCTTGATATTCTCAGCACTTTAATTCAATTCTTCCAGGAATATCGAAGCAATAACATAGCCGCTAAATTAAGACAAGATATTGGTGCCAAGACTGTAGAAGTCCAACGATTCGGTGACGAAGAGAGTAGGCCAAAAACTCTGAGCGCAAGAGATCTTGTAGTTGGAGATATTGTGTTTCTGAAAGAAGGAGACACTGTCCCGGCTGATATGATACTCACAGAGTCCAAGGAGCTCCGAGTATCTGAGGCAGCTTTGAATGGCGAAGAACACCCGAAGAAAAAGAAGATTGCTCCAATTACTAAAAAGGGGCAGATGATTGAACTAGAAAATATTGATCACGGCATTCATCTTTGCCTTATGGGAAGCGCTGTTGTTTCGGGGAGTGGCAAAGGAATCGTGTTGCATACTGGCCGCGCGACAATTTACGCTGGAATTATCTCTGACGCTTCCCAGGAGAAACCTTCAACTCCTTTCGACAAGGGAATATTGAGAATCACTCAGCTGTTGCTAACGTTGGCACTGGTGATGACGATTACTGTCTTTCTGATTCATTTCTTGTCAGGTAAACCCGTTCTTGACGGCTTAAAATTTGCAGTTTCAGTGGGAATAACTGTAGCTCCAGAGCTCCTCCCCGTTATTGTGAATGTAACACAGTCGCGAGCAGCATTTATGATGAGCAAGTCGAACACTCGAGTCTCAAAAAATAAAGCCGTTATCAACCTAGGGTGCATGGATGTGCTTTGTATGGACAAAACAGGTACAATTACCGAGAACAAAGTGACTGTTGCCAAAGCAGTGGACGCAAAGGGCAAAGACAACATGGATGTGCTTCGGCTCGCATACCTTAATTCCGCTCTCAGCGATGGAAAAATGGCTGTTGAAAATGCGATTATCACAGCATACGAGCAACTGTTCGAGAGCGAAGGAAATTCTTCGAAAGTTGAAAAGAATGATAACAAAGACGGAGAGGGTACGCTCGAAGATACCAAGAGGAACTTCCATCGCAGCATGATCTATCAAGTTATTCAAAGCACTACGAAAATATTCGAGAGAGGATTCGACTCTCATACACGTCTACAAGGTGTTATTCTCAGTCGAAAAGGAAATTATGAACTCATCTGCAAAGGCGCCGTCGACGAAGTGTTAAATGCTTGTGTTCCAATGACCTCACGCCCTCCTATTGAATCCGGATATCGTGCAGTAGCAATCGCTAAAAAAGACCTTCCTGGAACCATGCTACCGCCAGAACTTGAGAAAGAGTTAGATAATATGACTGGTCTAACTTTTATTGGAATTCTCTATCTTCTTGACCAGCCAAAAAAATCGGCAAAGTCCACAATTGGAACTTTGAATGAGCAAGGAGTCAAAGTCAAGATGATAAGTGGCGATGCGAAAGAAACTTGTATGACAATTGCTCGAGAAGTTGGAATCCTAAGAGAAAGCCCATTGATCGATCCACAGCGACAAGTCATAAGCGGCGATGAAATAGAGAAGCTTCCTCTTGAACTTCGTGCTCAAGCAGTGATAGACGCCCAAGTCTTTGCAAAAATGAGACCTCGCCACAAGAAAATAGTTGTCGAAGCACTCAAAAGTCAAGGGTTGACAGTAGGAATGATTGGAGATGGGCTGAACGACGCAACTGCAATCAAGATGGCTGACATTGGAATAACTTTTGGAGGGGATTTAGCTATGCCAGCATGCCAAGACCTCGCAGATGTTGTACTCGGTGGACCAGAGCTTAATCCAATTACAGATGGTGTGAACTACGGTCGTGCTACTTTCTA